>Ga0209997_10000220_pt1 | contig 18075 bp, 12 predicted proteins | sample CR04metaG_FD_182079 | JGI IMG/M metagenome (GOLD analysis project Ga0209997, IMG submission 182079) | Deep subsurface microbial communities from Mariana Trench to uncover new lineages of life (NeLLi) - CR04 metaG (SPAdes) (version 2) | ecosystem: Environmental > Aquatic > Marine > Ocean trench...
CCTGGCCTTCATGGGAATAGACCGGTGGACGGTCGAGGACTATAAAGTGATCTTTTCCTGAATTTGAAGTGGGATTGGATTCTGAGGATTGAAAAAGCCAGCTGCGCCTTTAATTCATTGATGTCCAGGACGATAGAGGTTATACTTCCGCATCCCTGATCCCGACGGTTACCTGATGGACAACGATTTTCGCCTCCGCATGACTTTCTGGGGAGTGAGAGGCTCAACTCCCACACCACAGATTGAACACCTCAATTACGGGGGAAACACTTGCTGCATCGAAATACGTCTACCCAACAACGAAGTTTTTATCTTCGATGCCGGCTCCGGCGTTCGCGATCTGGGTGACTCCCTCTTGGAAGAATTTGCCAACCAAAAGCTGGACCTGAAAGTATTTCTGACCCACTTTCATTGGGACCACATTCAGGGCATCCCCTTTTTTCAACCCCTGTATCAGCCGGAAAACAAGGTGATCTTTCATTCTGTGGCCTTTCCGGAAGGTCTACACCGGCGCTCTGGTTCAAAAAACGGACTGGAAGAAACACTCAGGATCCAGATGGCCCACCCTTATTTTCCCATCAGCCTTGAATCGCTGGCTGCCAAGAAAGAGTTCAAAGAAATTGACCCAGAGCCCATTAAATTCGGCAAACTCACCATTACTCCTTTCCCCCTAAACCATCCGGGACAAACCTATGGCTATCGGATCGAGTCGGAGGGTGCGGTCATCGTTTATGCCACCGATCTGGAACATGGACATGCAAAACTGGACAAGGTGCTGCGAGATGTCTCTCAAAATGCCGACCTCTTGATCTACGACTCGCAATTCACGCCTGAGGACTACAAGAAGCACAAAGGATGGGGACACAGCACTTGGTTAGAAGCGTGCCGCGCAGCTGGTGACGCTCAGGTCAAACAGCTCGCTCTCTTTCACCACTTCCCCTCTTATGACGATGGCAGGTTTTACGAAATCGTGCAGCTGGCTCGCAGCAAATTTGAAAACACCATAGGGGCCCAGGAAGGCTGGTCGCTCACCCTTTAGCCTGTACTTCGCGCGCAGAAAATAGAAAATAGAAAATAGATCTTTTCGCGCTTCGCGCGTGTTCCAGGTTCCAAGTCAGGTTTGGAGTTTGGAATTTGGAATTTGAGATCACTACTGTTCGGTTAAAAGTTAAATAGCTGCAACTGGGTAAGGCAATGGTCTAGGTCATTTTTGTAATTCAATTCTGTAAGTGCCTGTCAAATTGGGATTTTTTGAAAAAGGGTCACGCTTAAAATCTGCAAGATTGTGTAGAGGAAAAGATCAATTTTCGGGACATAAAAACTTCTCCCCACTACCGTTCTACCGTCCTGTCTAAACTCATTCCGTGCCAGCCCTAAAAAAAAGTGTTTACCCGCAGCAGGTTAGCCTAGTATTTTGGGCCTGTCCCCGAGCCCCGCCAAATCGATTTCTCTCAAAGCCACAGACAACCTTAACTGTTGAACTTACTTATACGGATGAACCAATCCCTAAACCGGACACTAATGATTTGAGATTTTGAATTTCAGCCGGTCTGCCGGCTGTGGTCTGTGATCTAGGGTCAGCAGTTAGGCGGTCATCTGGTCAACACTTTCAATCTGGGGAGCCTCCTCAACCAATTCCTTATAATCGCACTCGGGATTATTGCAGAAGTGAGTCAAGCCCTCTTTCTTGGTGGTGCGCTCCAGAAGATAGGGTGCAGCACAGGAGGGACACTTGACGTCGATCGGCTTCTGCCATAGAGCAAACTTGCATTCAGGAAAGGTACTACATCCGTAAAAGTACCTCCCGCGACGCGATCGGCGCCGTGTGAGCTGCCCTTTTTTGCACTCCGGACAATCGACGCCAATCGTTTCCTGCTTGATGTATTTACAATCCGGATAGTCGGCGCAGGCAACAAACGCCCCATAGGGTCCGTGTTTCTGTACCAGTTGGGAGCCGCACTGGGGACACTTCTCATTCTTGGTTTCCTGAGTTTCCTCAACACCCACCTCCCCATTGTCCTGGATCACCTTTTTGGTGTTCTTGCACTCCGGATATCCAGAGCAGGCCAGAAACTCCCCATAACGTCCTTTCTTGAGGACCATCGGCTTTCCGCACTTCTCACACGGTCTCTCCTCCGACCCACCCTGATTCTCCTGATCGGAGGAACCTTCCTGCGTCACTTCCCGAGTATTCTTGCATTCCGGATAGCTGCTGCAGGCCACGAATCTGCCAAAACGGCCCCAGCGAATGACCATCTCCGCCCCGCATTTTTCGCACTTCACACCTGCCGGGGTCTCCTCCTTTTTCAGATTCTTCATATTTTTGCGAGCTTGCTGCAGCTCTTTAGAGAACCCCTTGTAGAATTCCTTGAGCGTGTGGACCCAGTCCTCCTTGCCGCTCTCAATTTCATCAAGACCCTGCTCCAGCTTGGCCGTGTAGTCGTAGGCAAAAATCCCCCCGAAGTGCAGGACCAGCAGTTCGGTCACCACCTCGCCCGTCTCGGTAGGCACAAAACGCCCCTCCTCCTTATTGACGTAGTCGCGAGAAGTGATGACGGAAAGAATCTGGGCATAGGTGGAAGGACGACCGATGCCCTTTTCCTCCAAAGCCTTGACCAGGGTGGCCTCGGTATAACGTGGAGGGGGTTGAGTGAACTTCTGCTCCGGAACGATCTCCTGCACCTGCAGCTTCTCCCCTTTTTCCACTTCGGGCAGCGGCTTTTTGTCGTCCTCGGGGGGCGCATCATCGCGCCCTTCCCGGTAGAGCTTCAAGAAACCGTCAAACTTCATCACCGTTCCCACGGCCTTAAATAGGGTTTCATTCGCCTCAATCTCAATTTCCGTCTGGTCGAACTGGGCAGGAGTCATCTGGGAAGCCACAAACCGCCTCCAAATCAACTCATAGAGCCGATACTCGTCACGCCCCAGGAAGGTCTTGATCTTTTCCGGCTCACGAAACACCGAAGTGGGCCGAATTGCCTCATGGGCGTCCTGGGCTCCCTTCTTGCTCTTATAAACGACCGGTTTGGGAGGCAAATAGTCCTTTCCGAGGGTGGTCTGCACATACTCACGGAGTTCGGTCAAAGCTGAATCAGCGACGCGTGTGGAATCGCTACGCATATAAGTAATCAAGCCCACACTTTCCCCATCCCCGAGTTCCACTCCTTCATAGAGGCGCTGGGCCACTACCATGCATTTCTTTACGGAAAACCTCAGTTTTCGAGAGGCCTCCTGCTGAAGCTTACTGGTGATGAATGGAGGCACCGGATTGCGCTTCCTTTTCTTTTTCTTCACCTCAGAAACCACGAAATCCGCTGAACGCAGCTCCTTCATGAGCTGATCCGCTTCCTCCTGATTGGAAACTTTGAACTTCTTCCCCTTGTGCTTGACCGCGCCCGCTTCAAAAGAAGGCGGATTCTTGGCCCTTAGATCGGCCGTAAACCTCCAGTATTCCTCCGATACAAAGGCTCGAATTTCCTGTTCCCGCTCCACAATCATGCGCAGGGCTACCGTCTGGACCCGGCCTGCAGACAACCCTCTGCGCACCTTTTGCCACAACAGGGGACTCACCTTGTAACCCACGAGTCGATCGAGAATGCGGCGGGCTTGCTGGGCGCTTACCTTATTCTGGTCGATGGTGGAGGGATTCTCGAAGGCACGCAAGATCGCGCTTCTCGTGATTTCGTTGAACTGAACGCGGTAGATCTTGTGGTTAGCACCGCCATTTAATTCCTCAGCCAGGTGTTGGCAAATGGCCTCCCCTTCGCGATCGGGATCCGTTGCCAGATAGATTTCTGTTACCTTTTCGGCTTCTTTTTTCAGGTCATGAACTATCTTGGCTTTTCCGGCAATGATCTCATAGGTGGGACGAAAATCATTCTTGATATCCACACCCAGAGTTTTTTTGGGCAGATCCTTGATGTGACCCACTGAGGCACACACATTATAGTTTTTCCCCAGGTACTTCCCAATCGTTCTCGCCTTAGCGGGCGACTCAACGATGACCATCGCTTTGGGCATAGACGTTCGTTTTCTCCTCTATCTTGAATTCACTTTACCAAAATAGCATACCCTTTTGTTTTTTCGAACAAAGGTGATCAGTACCACAGACAACTGACAGGGGGCTCCGCAAACCGCAGACCACTGACCTATCGATCGTATTCTCCATTCAAAACTCTAAAATCTTAATTTAAAGGACTTTTCGGCTGAACCTGCGTCCCGGCAATTGACGGATGACTCCTTTCATTTCCAGTTGCAACAAGACCTCGTTCAACTGAGCGAGACTGAGCTCTGATCTGTTCAGAAGTTGATCAATATGCAAAGACGCATCTGAAGCCAAAAAGTTTACAATTTTTTCTTCATCCCGCGTCAGAGATTCCACGAAACCTGGCGCCGCAGCTCCCGCTTCATTCAACAAGCCTAGAACATAGGGCGGCAACTCTTCCAGAACATCCTGGATGTCCATAAGAATCTTCGCACCCTGCTTGATCAGATCATTTGGACCATAGCTTCCCTTACTGGTGATGTTTCCGGGGACCGCCCACAGTTCCCGATCTTGCTCCAGCGTGAGCCGCGCCGTGATCAATGATCCAGAGAACTCTGCTGCTTCGACGATGACCGTTCCATAACACAATCCACTGATTACCCGGTTGCGGATGGGGAAATTTTGGGGTGCCGGAAAGCTGCCGCACACAAACTCACTGATGACACATCCCTGCTCGCAGATCCGTTGGTAGAGCCGGCGGTTCTCCCGAGGGTAGATGACATCAACGCCACTTCCCAAAACGGCGACGCTCGTTCCTCCACTCTCCAGGGCTCCCCTGTGGGCCTGCGCATCAATTCCCCGAGCCAAGCCACTGACAATGCATATTCCCAGCGAAGACAGCTCGCGGGTGATCTTTTCGGTTATTTCTTTTCCATACAGGGAACAGCGGCGCGAGCCTACCACGGCAATAGCAGGACGCCGCAGTACGGAAGGATTGCCAAGACAATAAAGCACCAGAGGTGGGTCGAAGATCTCCTTCAACTGGTGTGGGTACTCTTCATCGAGAACGGACAGGATCCGGATCCCTTGCCTCTCGGCCTGCCCAACGGCCTCTTCTCCTGCTTTAAGGGCACATCCGCTGGCGATGAAGGCTCTGGCTTCCTCAGAGAGTTGAAACCGAGCCAGCTGAGCAGGCGAAAGCCGGAACACATCGGCCGGTGACCCACAGGCCTTCACGAGCAAATGGATCCTTCTGGTACCCAGACCGGGAACCAGACTCAGCGCCAGGCAATGATAGGTTTTTTCGTCCATCTTATTATCTATTACGTTTGAGTTGGGAAAACTACGAAAGATTTTCCGGCGCGCTTCTCGCGCGTTCCAAGTTCCAGGTCAGGTTTGGAATTTTGGATTTTGAATTTGTTTTGGATTTTGAATTTGGGATTTGGAATTTCCGCTGACCGCGGTCAGCGGTCTGGGGTCTGCGGTCTGTTGTCAGGTATCGGTTGTCAGCTGTCAGTTCTTTGATATCATCGAATCGTTGTGTCTAGGACGAAACTCAGAGTCTCCTTTATCGAGTATCTCAATTCCGTACCCTTGGGATGGGGTTTTCTGAACGGCCCCTATCAGGACACTTTTGACATCCTCTTTGACGTCCCTTCTCAATGCGCCAGACACCTGTCCACCGGGGAGGCTGACGTCGGATTGATTCCGGTGATCGAATATCAAAGAATCCCAGGATTATTGGTGCTTCCCGACATCGCCATCGCCTCCAAGCGGGAGGCGAAAAGTGTCTTATTTGTCAGCAAAAAACCCCTTACAGAAGTCTCCAGCGTCGCCGTCGACAGCTCGAGCCGTACCTCGGTGGCCCTTCTCAAGATCCTTCTGGGCAAATTCTACGGTCTGGATTCGGTGACTTATCATGAGACATCCCCTGATCCTGAACAGATGCTCGAGTTCCACGACGCTGCCTTAATCATTGGAAATCCAGCACTTAAAGTGCGTCGAGATTCCCTGCATGTTTACGATTTGGCAGCCGAGTGGAATCGCTTCACCGGCCTGCCCTTTGTGTTTGCCGTCTGGGCTGTCCGATCGGCTGCTGATCTGGGAGAACAAGCACAAATCTTCTATCAATCCAGGAAGCAGGGGCTGCAGGAAATCGATACAATTGCCTCGGTCTATTCGAAGAAGCTTGGGGTTGAAGCTTGGGAAATACGCGAATACATCCGGGAAAATCTGAATTACTCCCTCGATCAAGAAAATCTGCGGGGCTTACAAACTTTCTTCGATGCCGCCGCAGAACTGGGCCTGACCTCCTCTTCCAGACCCTTGGAGTTCTACCCCATCGACGGTAGCAAAAACCTTCCCCCTCAGCCTGATCGCTGACACCGAGAAAACATCTCCCTTTATTCCTGATTTGTGGATCATTCCGAAGTTCTGGCCTGTTCGTTCGATTGCCCGTTCCTTAGTCAGATCAATCTCGTCATCTTCATATCCTTTTCTGACTGCCCCCTCTTTTCGATTTTGCCACTAACGAGTCCGTTCCAGAGCAGAAAGAGCTTCCGAATGCTGGGGATCGAGAGTGAGGGCACGCTGGTAATGGTTCCGGGCCATATCCGGATTCCCGAGTTGTTCGGTCCATAAGCCCTGTGAGTAAGCATCTTGGGCCGTCTCTTCGACAACGGCCAAAAGAGACTCCATGGCCTGCTGCGCCAGGCCGTAGTTCTCTGCGACTACGGCCTGGTTGATGATCTGCTGAGCCCTTTCCCTCGCGTATTCACCGGCTCGACTCACGCCCAACTGCCTTGCCTGAACCAGTGACTCAAAAGCCTCCTTTGAGCGTTTGACTTCAAATAAAGACGGGGCAAGGTTAAAGTAAGCCTCTCCGAAAGTCGGGTTCACCTGAATGGCTTCCTGAAAACGTTGAATTGCGCCTTCAAAATCCCCCATCCTGTGAAGAATAGTTCCAGCCATCATCATGGCGCCGGCCAGGTGCTCCTGTTCACCCATAGCCACTATTTGTTCATAAGCGGAAAGGGCCTCTTCCAGTCGGTCCGCCTTTTCAAGCGCCAGGCCATAATTCCCCAGAACGGCGGAACGGCCAAGCGGAAAAAGTGCGGGGTCCCTTTGCGTCAGTGGGATGATTTGCTCATAAAGTTGGATCGCTTCCTCAAAGTGTCCCCTCTCGCGGTAATGGTTGGCGAGATCTTGAACAATCAGGACATGGTCGTTAGTCAACTTCCAGTCAGGCCTGAAGCGCAATGCAAAACCAGCTTCCAGAATGCGGTCGGACTCATCCAGCAGGCTTAGATCGTTCCTCTCTCTACCAAGATCCCAAAGAAGTGCTCCCAGGCTATGGTGGGTTTTCTGACTCACTGGTGGCTGAGCCAGGGCAGTGCGCCAAAATCGCTCCGGATCTTGCCAATCGCGATTCCGCACGATGGTCATGAAGGAGAAGGTGCACAGCAAGACTATGAGGCCAAGGCCCGTCAGACCGCGTATCCACCGCTGGCGCTGATCGGAAAGCCCATAGACGAAGCCTGCCCCGAAAATGGCACAGGCAGCAGCCGACGGAAGAAACAAAAAGCGCTCGGCTAGAAATACTCCGATCTGAACCACAAGGTTTGAGATGGGAAGAAGAAACAACGCGAACCATCCCAGCCAGAAGGTGATCCGAGGTACACGCCGGCCAAATCGAAAGATCATAAAGCCGAGCACGCACAGCACTCCAAAGCTGAGGATCACCCGCCAATCAAAAAGATTGCCCAACTTCATGCCCATGTAGTCGATACGGAGTTGTGTAGGGAATAAACAGAGTCGAATGTAGTGGCCGATTCCGAACAGGGTAGAGGCCCAGCGTGTCTGAGCGGAATCCCCTGCAAATCCAATGCTCCTCTGGTCGATTCCAAACTGGCCAAGGACAGCGATGCGCAGCGAAAGGTAGAGGGCGAAAACCGCAGCCAGGATGAGGAAATATCGTAGGAGAGGTCGCAGGCGACCGGTCCAAGAACTTAGAGAAGAATTAGAGACATGTGAGTTAGAGGATCCGAATAATCCCAAGGCCTCACCCAGAAACAGGACGGCCGGCAAAGGTGCAGCGATTTCCTTAGCCCCCAGGGCAAGGAAATAGGCCACGCAGGTGAGAATCAGGTAGCGCCACTGATCGGTTTTCCGAAACCTTGCCCAGCCAATCAACCCCAAGAAGCAGAACAAGCCAGCAAGAACTTCCGCACGGCCCACAATCCAAGATACCGCTTCAGTGTGCACCGGATGAGCGGCAAAAACGAGGCTGGCCAACAGTGCCTCTGATCGATTCCCTCCGACTTCGCGGATCACCACAGAAAACAAAAGAATCGTCATTAGGTACAAAAGCAAATTGGAGAGATGGAATCCGCGTGGATCCAGACTGAAGAAGAAGTAATCGATAAGGTAACTCGTGGCTGTCACCGGTCGATAAAGACCAGACTGATGGTAGGGGGTAATCCATAATCGTGGGGCGTTGCTTACCTCACGAATCTGCGTGTTGTCTACGACGTAGGAAAAATCATCATAGAGAAAAGGAGCATTAAGAGTCCCGAAATAAAGAACCAGGGCGATGATGATCGGCAGGACAACATCGGCTAGCTTCGAGGGCAGTTTGCGCTTTGGATTCATAGGTGAGAATGGTGAATCCGCGAGTCGGAAAAATTAAAGTTTCAAAGCTTGAATTTCGAGACTAGCTTATCAAATCGGCTCTGGCATTCATCCAATCAGGGACTAGAGAAAAGAGCAGGAGTTAGCACAACGGCAGGGCAAGCTAAAGATGGCCAGGACTGGATTGTTCACAGTGGGTCTGATGCTGCAAGGCACATTTTCATGTTAATGTTAAATCTATCTGAGACTTCTATTACAATGCCGAAACTTTCCGTGATCGTTCCTGTTTTTAACGAGGGCCCGTTGCTGCGATCCTTCGTTGAAAGATCGATTTCATCTCCCTGCCCAATCGAGCGCGAGTTTATCTTTGTGGATGACGGATCTCAGGACGACACTTATTCCCGTTTAGCCCAGCTCTCAAAGGAATTTCCCTTGCAAGTAATCAGACAGGAAGAAAACCAGGGTAAGGGTGCTGCCGTCAGGCGGGGAATCGAGGAGGCATCAGGGGATTTTATCATGATTCAAGATGCCGACTTCGAATACGATCCCAACGATATACCGGCCCTTCTGAAGCCTCTTCTCGACGATCGAGCAGATGTGGTCTATGGCAGCCGATTTAAGCAGACCTCTCCTCAGGTTCATCGAACCTACCACTATTTCGTGAACCGTCTTTTAACGGCCTTGAGCAACTTGTGTTCAGGAATCTACCTAACTGATATGGAAACATGCTACAAGGTTTTTCGTGCCGACTTGATCAAGAGCATGAATCTGACCTCAAGACGTTTTGAAATTGAGGTAGAGCTAACTGCTTATAGCGCCAAGACTTCGGCGAGGATTTACGAACTACCGATTTCTTATCGCCCGCGGACACAGCTGGAAGGGAAGAAAATTGGGTGGATAGATGGATTTTCCGCCCTCTATCATCTCGTCCGTTACAACTTTTTCCGGACCTTTAGTCAGAGCTTCACAGGGCTACCTGACAAGTACTATCCGAGATCCTGACTATGCCTGCTTGACAGGGAGAGTTCCAGGCCTGCCCGCGTCCATCTTCGCCATCCAAACGTACAGCGACCAGCTCTACTGGCATCCCCACCTGCACAGCCTGCTGGCCACCCTGGATCGGCCCTCCCCCCGAGCATCGACCCAATCCGATAAACTTAATGTATGCATCTGGATACGCCGCTTGTGGCTGCCCTTTTAGTCTTCGGCCTGATCGCCCTTGCTTCCCGCCAGATCGGAACTTTCTTTACCCGCATTCACTTCCCACTGGTGACGGGCTTTCTGCTCACCGGTATCTTGGCGGGCCCCCATGTCTTGCAAGTCGTTAGCACCGGATCTCTGGCAAGAGTGCATTTTCTTGACCAGATTGCTTTAGGATTCATTGGTTTTGCCGCGGGAGCGCATCTCTACTTGCCTGAATTCAAGAGCCGTTTTCGCACCATCCGCTGGGTGACGCTGGGGCTGGTGGTGTCCACTTACACCCTGTCGACACTGGCAGTCTATCTGTTGGCCGGTGCGATTCCTTTCATGGCAACGCTGCCGGCACCGGCACGTCTCGCCATCGCTCTGATGGCTGCCGCTATTATGGTGGCCCGTTCACCTTCGTCGGCCATAGCCGTCATCAATGAACTGCGAGCGAGCGGGCCCTTCACGCGCATGGTGCTGGGAGTGACAGTCACCATGGACGTGGTCGTCATCATCCTCTTTACGATCAGTTCCTCGATCGCTGATGCAGTCCTGGGCCAATTGGGCCTCCGGTTCGGCCTGGTCCTTTTGGTTGTGACAGAGATTGTCATGGCTGCAGGTCTGGGAGTGATTCTGGGAAAAATCATCACCCTCCTTTCACCCATCCCGGTAAACGGTGTCCTAAAGGGTATTCTGCTGCTGGCCTGCAACTACCTGGTCTTCCCTTTTTCTTCCTTCCTGCATCACTTGTCCCGAGACTCGTGGACAGTGGAAATATTCTTAGAGCCCCTCCTGGTGTGCATGGTGGCAGGATTCGTAGTGACCAATTTCAGCTCGAGCCGCACCGAGTTTCAGCGGATCGTCGATCTCGTTGGTCCGACCGTCTACATCACTTTCTTTACTTTGGTCGGTGCATCGCTGGCCTTTGACACGCTTTTACAGACCTGGCACATCGCTCTGCTCCTTTTCTCCGTGCGCCTGCTCGGCATCTTTATGGGGTCGGTAGCCGGCGGCCTGGCGGCTGGAGACCCTTGGAGGCTTAACCGCATCAGCTGGATGACTTTCGTGACCCAAGCTGGAATCGGGCTGGGACTGGCACGTGAGGTGGCCGTTGAATTCCCCGAATGGGGAGATGCCTTTGCAGCCATGATGATCGCAGTGATCATCCTCAACCAACTGGTGGGACCACCGCTCTTCAAGTGGGCCCTTCACATGGCCGGCGAATCACACGTGAAGGCCGGCCGGCGCGACCTTCGCGGAGTACCCGTCGCCTTCATTTTTGGTTTGGAGGGACAGTCTTTGGCACTGGCCCGGCAGCTCCATGCCCACAGCTGGGTGGTCCATGTACTCACCCTAAAAACAGAACCGATCGAGGAGGTTCCAGAGCGAGAGATCGAGATCATCCCCATGCTGGACCTGAGCCCCGCTTCTCTGGAGAAAGTAGGAGCAGGAAAGGCTCAGGCTTTTGTGGCCTTGATGCGGGACGAAGAAAATCTGGAGATCTGTCAGGCCGCCTACGAGCGATTCGGAACACAGTGCGTCATCGTACGTTCCCATGACCGCTCTTATTGGGACCGCTACCGGGCTCTGGGAGCGACCATTCTTGACCCCGGTCTGGCTATGGTGAACCTGCTCGACCATTTCGTCCGCTCGCCGGCGGCGGCCTCACTACTTCTGGGCATGGAAAAGGGACAAGACGTCGTCGAGTTGGTCGTTTCCAATCCCAACCTGCAAGGCACAGCCCTCAGGGATCTACAACTTCCGGGAGATACGCTGGTCCTTAGTGTGCTTAGAAACCGCGCCTCACTCATCTGCCACGGCTACACACGCCTGCATGTGGGTGACCACATCACCATCGTCGGTTCCGAGTCCTCCCTGGAAGAAATCCAACTCAGGTTTTCTGACGACGGGGGTCTTGAACCCGATCAAAACATAAGGCGAGACTCCTACGATTCGTCACCGTCGAAGGCACCCTACGACGGCGCAAAGATCGCTGGACCACTAAAGGAAGTGAGATTGTCGGAAACTTCTGAGTAAGCATCGTGCCCTCGGGGACTGATACAGGAGATACAGGGGACAGAAGTTTCTTCAGAAGGGAATTCGTCTCATCGCCTGTCCCTGAGTCTCTAGGGCGCCTATAATGATGCGTCCGGAACATCCACAATGACTCTTGTTCAACCAGGCCTGGAAGTCTTCCTTCAAGATCAGCTCGACCTCATCCGGGGCAAACGGGTCGCTGTCATCGTCCACCCCAGCTCGATCGATTCGAAGTGGAGCCACACGCTGGATCTCTTCTTCAATCACCCTGAAATCGAACTGACCACGGTGATGGGCCCTCAACACGGCATCCGGGGGGAAACCCAGGACAACATGATTGAATGGGAGGATTACAGAGACCCGGTGAGCCGCCTTCCGGTTTACAGTCTTTACAGTGAGACCCGGAGCCCGACCGAGAAGATGCTGTCTGAGGTCGATGTCGTCGTCTTTGATCTTCAGGATACAGGCGCCCGCTACTACACCTTCATCTCCACTATGGCACTGGCCATGAAGGCCTGCCAGCAGCAAGGAAAGTCCTTTATCGTTCTGGATCGTCCCAATCCGATTAACGGCATCGATGTGGAAGGAACCGTTCTGGATGCCGGTTTCAGCTCCTATGTTGGACTGTATCCCCTGGCCGTCCGACATGGGATGACGGTGGGAGAATTGGCACTTTATTTTAACACCGAGTTTGGCATTCAATGCGAGCTTCATGTGGTCCCGATGCGCGGATGGGCAAGAGAGATGTTCTTCGAAGAGACCGAACTGCCCTGGGTGCTTCCCTCACCCAATATGCCTTCTGTGGATACGGCACTCGTCTATCCCGGTATGTGCCTGCTCGAGGGCACCAACGTGTCGGAAGGAAGGGGAACGACTCGACCCTTTGAAATCAGCGGAGCCCCCTGGATCCAACCCTTTGAGACGGCAAAGCGATTGGGGCAGATGGACCTCCCGGGTGCTGTCTTTCGCCCCACTTACTTCACCCCCACCTTCCACAAATGGTCTTCTCAGATGATCGGAGGGATCCAGATTCACGTCGTAGATCGACGGGCTTTTCAGCCCTTCCGGACGGGGATGGCCCTGTTGATCACTTATCGAGAAATGGGAGGAGACCGGTTTCAATGGAAGGAGCCCCCTTACGAGTACGAATACGAAAGGCTTCCCTTTGATATCCTTTGCGGCACCGATGAGGTTCGAAAGCAGATCGAAGCAGAGTCCGGCCTGGAGAAAATCGAGCATTCCTGGCAGGATAAGCTTCAAGAGTTTCGGGAAATCCGTCAAAAATACTTGCTATATTAGCGGCTGACAGTTAATAACAGAGGATCAAAGATGGCACTGGAGACTGAAGTCAAAATTCGCATCACCCAAGAGGAGCTTGACCCTATTCGCGCTCGCCTTAAGGAACTGGGAGCTCGTTGCCTCTCACCCCGAAAAGAAGAGAAGAATCTTCTCTTTGATTTCACCGACAGGAACCTGGAGACATGCGGTTGCGCGGTTCGCCTCCGCACTTTCGGGGAAGAGATCACCCTGACCTTCAAAGGAGAAATCCAGGAGGATCCTCGTTTCAAAAAGCGGCAAGAACTGGAGACCCGCGTCAAGGACCCCCAGGCAACGATCAAGGTTCTTGAAGCCCTGGGAATGCACATCTGCTTTGAATACTCGAAAATCCGGGAAGTTTACACACTCTCTGTGGACCAGGAGCAAGCCAAGATCTGCCTTGATGAAACCCCGGTTGGAACCTTCGTGGAACTCGAAGGACCTGAGAACATCATTGAAGCTCTGGCTTCCCAACTCGGCTGGACCCCTGATTCGTTCATCAAAAGAAATTACGTCGAGATGTATCTGGAACAACAGACCGCAGGGCACAGAGCTGCTGACAGCTGAAAACTAACCGCTGACCGCAGTCAGCGGAAATTCAAAATCCAACATTCCAAATCCGAAACTTGGAACTTGGAACTTGAAAGCTGAAACCTGGAACTTGAAGGCTGGAACCTATGAAAGGGATGATTCTGGCAGCGGGTTTGGGAACGCGGCTCCACCCTCTGACCGATTTTCGTGCCAAGGCGGCCGTTCCTTTCCTGAATCGCCCTCTGATCCATTATGCGTGGGAACTCCTGGCAGGCGCCGGTCTTCAGGAGATCATGATCAATTCCCATCATCTCCCTCATTCCATTGAAGCTGCCGTCCAAGACATGAGAACCGAAGGTCAAGAGATACCTCCAATCTTGTTCTCCCACGAGACAGAAAGGTTGGGAACAGCAGGTGCCATCGGCAAGGTTCGTGACTTTTTGGCCGGGGACACCTTCGTGGTCTGCAGCGGAAAGATCTATTTCGAGCAAGATCTGGATCAGGCCATCGGCTTTCACCAGGAAACGGAATCCCTGGTGACCTTGGTTCTGGTTCCCTACTCGGATGAATATTCCTATAATCCCGTCTTCCTGGACGACCAAAACAACATCACGGGGTTCGGTCCAACAGAGACCGGAACCCATCCCGACCAACCCCATGTCTTTACGGGAGTTCACATCCTCGATCCCAAGATCCTCGATTTCATCCCCGCAGGTCCTTCCGAGACTGTCGATGATCTCTACCCCCGCTTTATTCAGGAGGGTTATCGGGTGCAGGGTTTTGTCAGTAAGGCCTACTGGTGCGAATGCAGCACACCGCAAAGCTACTTAATGAGATCGCTGGAGGTCCTGCAAAAAAGAGGCTTGGACAACCTGATCGAGGGTGAGGCAAGCCCGCTGTGTCAGGGCGTGGTGGCACCCCGTTCCGTCCAGATCGATGGGTCCAGTGTTGTGAAGGACTCAGTCCTCTGGGATGATGTGAAAGTCGGCCCAAATTCGTCCCTCAGCGGTGTTATAGTCACAGATGGAGTAACCCTGGGACCAGAAACTCATCTAGAAAACGCCATAGTCACCCCCTTGCCGGAGAAAACGGAACCCCTTCAAGCCGCACAAAGGGTGGGTGACTCTCTTATTTGGCCGCTATGACCGAGATTCAGCAGCGCCTGATGGATTTCATCGAGCGAGAGTTTCGTCCCGGAACCAACCCTTCCCAACTCAGCAGACTCGCCGGAGACGCCTCCGAGCGCCAATATTTTCGATACCAGATCCAATCTGGAGAGGCTGTTATTCTCACCGCCTACCCAGAGCCTTTTGACCCGGATACCTTCACCTATCAACAGGTTTACCATCTTTTCCGCAAGATCGGTCTTCCTGTTCCGGAAATCATCGCCCTGGATGGAGAACTGGGCATCGTTCTTCAGGAAGACCTGGGAAACGAATCCCTCCAGGATCGGCTCCTCACGGCGGCAGAAAAAGAACGAAGGGAACTCCTTCATCAGGCCATCGATCACATTGTCACCATCCAGCAGGAAGGCACAAAAGCATTGAATCCGCAATACGAGGCCTCAGTACTGGCCTTCGACGAGGAAAAGTTGAATTCGGAACTTCTCTTTTTTCACCGTCATTTCCTGGGCGGCTATCGAGGGCTGAAACTGACGGAGGAGGAGAGCCTCATGGAGGAATTCACTCGACTGTCCACTGAGCTGGCCAGCCTTCCTCGTCTTCTCTGCCACCGCGACTATCACGTCCGTAACCTGATGCTGAAAGACGGCAAGATGTACATCATCGATTTTCAGGATGCACGCCAGGGCCCTTGCTCCTACGATGTGGTGTCCCTCCTGAAGGACTCCATCGAATTGGATATCCAGGAGGTGGATGAATACCGGGATTACTATCTGAGCAGGGCCTCCCTGACTCGTAAAGTGGGGGATTTCCTACGCCAGTTTCACTTAATGTGCATTCAACGCTTGCTCAAGGCCCTGGGAACCTATGGCTTTCAAATCACGGAGCGGGGCAATGCTTTTTATCAGCAATATGTGTCCGGTTCGCTTCAGCGGGCGCTCCTCTCCTTGCAAGCGGTCCCTGAATTTCCTTATCTCCAACGCATCGTCGATGGCAGTCTGACTCAATAAGAACACCATGCCTCACGTTTATATCCAAGATATCGCTGAACATGTGGAGAAAGAAGTCACACTCAAGGGTTGGCTTTACAACAAAACCGACAAGGGAAAACTCCGCTTCCTGCTGATTCGGGACGGCACGGGGGTGATCCAGACCGTTGTGTTCCAAAAAAACGTCTCCCCTGAGGTCTTTCAAGCAACCGACACGCTGGCTCAGGAATCCTCTCTCGTCGTGACCGGTACCATCCGAAAGGATGAACGTGCTCTGGGAGGCTTCGAGATGGATGTCCGCAACCTGGAGGTCATTCAGGTGGCGGACTCCTATCCCATTTCACCGAAAGAGCATGGAACCTCTTTTTTGATGGACAACCGACACCTGTGGCTCCGTTCCGCACGCCAGCATTCCATCTTGCGAATCCGCAGCGAGATTATCAAAGCCTGCAGGGATTTCCTGGATGACCGCGGTTTTACTCTGGTCGACACTCCCATCATCACCCCGGCGGCTTGCGAAGGGACAACCACCCTCTTTGGGCTCGACTACTTTGAGGAGAAAGCCTACCTGACCCAGAGCGGCCAGCTTTACAACGAGGCAGCCTGCATGTCGGTGGGAAAAACCTACTGCTTCGGTCCCACTTTCCGGGCCGAAAAATCGAAAACACGCCGCCACCTGATGGAATTCTGGATGATCGAACCAGAGGTGGCCTTTGCCGACCTGGACGACATCATGGATCTGGCTCAGGAGCACCTCTGCTCTATTGTTCAGCGAGTGCTCACCGAAAGGACAGAGGAGCTCAAAGTCCTGGAACGCGACACCACCCTTCTCGAAACAATACAGTCTCCCTTTCCCCGCATCAGCTACCACGAAGCCTTCGACATCCTCGAAAAGGAGGGCACACAGACACCCCGGGGCTCCGATTTCGGCGGGACCGATGAGACCATTATTTCCAGCCAATTTGACCGGCCGGTGATCGTTCACCGCTTTCCGACGGCGATCAAAGCCTTTTATATGCAACCGGATGGGGAGAATCCGGAACTGGCCTTGTGCATGGACATACTGGCACCGGAAGGCTATGGAGAAATCATCGGAGGCAGCCAGCGAATCCATGACTACGATCTGCTCTCAGAGCGCATTGAAGAGCACCATCTCCCCAGAGAAGCCTTCCAGTGGTATCTTGACCTGCGCAAGTATGGAAGCGTGCCTCACTCCGGCTTTGGAATGGGCGTGGAGCGCGTCGTGGCCTGGATTTGCGGCATTGACCACGTCCGCGAAACCATCGCCTTCCCCAGAATGCTCTACCGGATGTACCCCTAGCGTGCTTCGCACGCAGAAAACATTCCAAATTCCAAATCCTAAATTCCAAACAAATTCAAAGCACGAACTTAGAAACACGACCAGTGGCAGATCCCCTGGTTTGCTGATTGGAATTTGAGATTTGAGATTTGTTTAGAATTTAGGATTTGGAATTTGGGATTTCTTATCTGTTGTCAGCTGTCAGTTTCTCCTGCTAAGATCTGCCCTCCTATGGAAACCAGAATCATCGATGGTAGAAAGGTCGCCGAGCAAATCAAAGCAGAAGTTACTGAAGAGCTTCAAGAGCTCTCCAAGAAGAATCTGGTACCCGGTTTGGCGGCTGTCCTGGTGGGAGACGATCCGGCCTCCCAACTATACGTGCGCAACAAAACCCGTACCTGTAAAGAACTGGGCATGCATTCTGAAACGATCGAGCTTCCCGGGGAAACGACAACGGAGGAACTGCTCCAGGTTATCGACCGACTCAACCAGGCCGATGATATCGACGCGATTCTGGTTCAACTTCCCTTGCCGGATCAGATCGAGGAGGACCGAATTCTCCTGGCCGTCAGGCCCGACAAGGATGTCGACGGATTTCATCCCCTGAACGTCCGCAATCTCGTCTCCGGGAAAGTGGGTCTTGCCCCCTGTACCCCCATGGGAATCATGTATTTGCTGAAGAGCGAGGGCATCGCCCTGAAGGGGGCAGAGGCCGTGGTGGTGGGACGCAGCGACATCGTGGGCAAACCCATGGCCTTTTTGCTCCTTCACCAGCACGCAACCATCACCCTTTGTCACTCTCGTACCCGCGACTTGCCCGCCGTGTGCCGCCGAGCCGATATCCTGGTGGCCGCCGTTGGACAGCCCGCCCTCATCACCCGAGACTACCTTAAAGAAGGCGTCGTCATCATCGACGTAGGACAGAACCTGGTGAGAACAGAGGAGGAAGGCATTCGTCTATTCGGGAAAGACTCCGAAAGG
>Ga0209997_10000222_pt1 | contig 17984 bp, 21 predicted proteins | sample CR04metaG_FD_182079 | JGI IMG/M metagenome (GOLD analysis project Ga0209997, IMG submission 182079) | Deep subsurface microbial communities from Mariana Trench to uncover new lineages of life (NeLLi) - CR04 metaG (SPAdes) (version 2) | ecosystem: Environmental > Aquatic > Marine > Ocean trench...
AAGGTGCAGCTCCTGCTGAAGGTGAAGCAGCAGCTGGAAAGGGAACATCACCAGCAGCTGGAAAGGAAACAGCACCAGCAGCTGGAAAGGCAACATCACCAGCAGCTGGAAAGGCAACATCACCAGCAGCTGGAAAGGAAGCAGCACCAAAAGAAACTAAGGGCGGAGCAAAAAAATAGGTGAGTTGGATGGGAGATCCAAAAAATCCAAGAAGAGTTTGGAAAAAACCAAAAAGGCCGTTAAATTATGATTTAAAAATGGAAGAATTGAAAACATTAGGAACGTTTGGATTAAAAACAAAACGAGAGTTATGGAAAGCTCATACACAACTTTCTAAACTAAGACATCAAGCACGTTCTTTGCTTGCACTAAGACAAGAGGTTAGAGAAAAGAAAGAACCAATACTAATGCAATCACTAGCAAAAGTCGGATTGGTTGAAGAAAGATCTACTCTTGATGATGTATTAAACCTTCAAGTAACGGATTTGTTATCTCGTAGATTACAAACAGTCGTACAAAAGAAATTTTCATTTAAGACACCATATCAAGCAAGACAGGCAGTAGTACATGGTCATATTATGATCGGTGATAGAATAATTAATGTACCATCTTACGTGGTGAAAACGAATGAGGAAAAACAGCTGAGTTTAGCTCCTGATTCATCATTAAGTAAGCTTGTGGAACAACTAGAAAAATCTAAAGCTGAACAACCACCCGTAGAGAATTCTGAATCTCAGCCAAAAGAAGAAGGCAAAGTGGAGACCACTGAACAACCTCAAGAGCAAAGTCCTGTAGAAAAAACAAAGATTGAAAATTCTTCAACTAAATAATCATAAGATTAAGTTTATCTGTAAATATTTCAATAATTAGATACAAGTGATATGTGTTCAATAATAGGTTACTACGGGAAAAATTCTGCTGCACCTATAATGGTGAAGGGGTTAAAACGGATGGAATACCGAGGATATGATAGTGTAGGAGTTGCCACGGAATATGACCAGAAGATAGAGGTTAGAAAAGGAGTTGGAAAAGTATCTGAGGTAAATGACTCTGAATGTCTTGATAAATTACCTGGAAGAATTGGAATAGGTCATACTAGATGGGCAACTCACGGAAAAGTTACTGCCTTAAATGCACATCCACATTCTAGTACCTCAGGAAAAATTGCAATTGTTCATAATGGAATTATTGAAAATTTTAATGAATTAAAAGAAGAGTTAGAAAAAGATGGATTTACTTTTGTTAGTGAAACAGATAGCGAAGTGATAGCAAATCTATTACAACAAAACTACAATCAAACATCTAATGTAAAAAAATCAATTATCAAAACAGTTTCAAAATTGAAGGGGCATTATGCCTTTGTTGCAATGTTTGAAAATGGAATTCTTGCAGCTGCAAGATATCATGAACCAATGATAATTGGGATTGGAAAAGATGATTATTTTTTGTCCAGTGATGTTTTAGGTTTTATTGAAAAAACAGATGATGCAATTTACATTGATAATGGAAATTTTGTAATTTTAGATTCTTCTGGTATGCAGATTTGCGATTTTGAAGGTACGCCTGTCAAACATCAAATCACTAAAGTATCAAAAGAATTTGCAGATGCATACAAAGGAGATTATGCACATTTTACATTAAAAGAAATATCAGAACAACCTGAAACAATATTGAATGCAGGAAAAAAAACTGAATCTGCAATAGAACAGACTGCAGATTTTATCAAGCACGCTAAAAATGTATACATGACTGGGAGTGGGACTAGTTATAACGCTGCGCTTGTTGCAAAATATCTTATGTCAAAATATGCTAAAGTAAAAATTGAACCAATTATTTCAAGTGAACTTCCCACTTTACATGATTCAATAGAACCAAATTCAATACTTATTGCAATTTCACAAAGTGGAGAAAGCGCAGATGTGCTTGAAGCAGTAAATATTGCAAAAAAATCAAATGCCAAAATTCTAGCAATTGCAAATCACAAAAACTCTGCACTAGTACACGAATCTTCACTTTTTATTGGGATGAATTGTGGACCAGAAGTAGGGGTTGCGGCCACTAAGAGTTTCACATCTCAACTAGCGATTATTTATAAGATTACAGAAAAATTATGCGAAGGATGCTTAGATTTGGATTTCAAGGAAGTATCAAACTCCATTTCAAAAATTCTTTCTAATCATTCTAAAATTCAGAGTATAGCTAAAGAATTGAAAAATGTTTCTGACATTTACGTTCTAGGACGTGGAATTCATTATCCCATAGCTTCTGAGGCTGCTCTAAAATTGAAGGAACTAACATACATTCACGCCGAAGGAATTCCAGGAGGCGAATTAAAACATGGACCATTGGCGCTAATGGATTCAAATGTTTATGTGATAATTATTAATCCAAATGATTCAACCTATACTGATACTCTAACTAGTGCAAGAGAAATCAAAGCAAGAGGAGCTAAAATCATAGGTATTTCAGATAAGAACAGCGATGTATATGATCATTGGATTGAAATTCCAAGTATAAAAGAATCCATGTTTCCATTGATAGAAATTATTTCAATACAGCTGTTATCATATTATTCAGCTGTTGAAAAAGACACTGACCCAGATTATCCAAGAAATCTTGCAAAATCAGTCACTGTGAAGTGATTACTCTTTGATATTCTTCTTCAGTTTTTTCTAAAAGTTTTTCCGAAGTGATTCCTGTTTTTAAGATTGCAGAGATCATAGCCCCACCTGCACCTGCTCCCTCTTTTACAAATCCATCTGAGTATGACTTTAAGCCATGAATTTTTGAATCATCTAGCTTTGGATCGATACTGAGTATAGGTATATCAGCAATTTCTTTAATCGTATCCAAAAAATTTGCTGAATTATCATTTACAATATAAGAAGTTGTACCAATTGCAATATTATTTTCATCAAAGCCAGTAGAATGACCAAGAGCTAATACTGCAGCCATTTGAGTTCCTCCAGCTAACAGTACTTTGGATGTTTGGGATGCCGTGCTTAACATGCCTGCAACTACTGGAATCATTGGATCACCTACATTTGCAATTACATCATATGCATCCTTTGATTTGGATCTCTTTAATGCATCATTTACTACCTTGTTTTTTAGTTCTAGTGGATTTTTGGGGATACTGGAACTAACATTTGCATTAATGTCAAAGCCTTTCAAAACTGCCATAGCAGTAGTTGTTCCTCCAGGAATACTTTCACCTATTACAAGGCAATCTGTTACGGCTCCAAGTGTTCTACCAATTATTCTTCCATGTTCTACAGCTCTTAAGACATAGTAACGATCAAGAGCAGGTTCTTTTTGAATATTTTTTCCATGTTCTAATCCAGTCTCAAAAAAAGGAATATCTGGAATTATTTTACTTCCAGCATTAATTACTATATGAGGAATACTAGCACATTCTAGTGCAACCTTAGTCAGTAAAGCAGGAGTAGGTTTTCCATCAGGAGTCATAGGAACAGAGTCAATGCATTTGCATGTTCCATAATGAAGATATTCTGCATCTGCAGGGGGTGTAAATTTTATGAAATCTAAATTTGTTCCAGCAATGGTAATTCCTGGTATTTCGCTAGTTTCAGTATAAGAGATTACAAGTGAGAAAAGAAATCTTTTTTTTTCAATGGATTTTACAAAGTTTTGGCCTTTATCTTTATTCCCAAAAATTTGTATATCATTCACTAAAAATCACTGTCCCATTACCTCCACAAATTCTTGTTCAGTTCGTTTTTGAAGAACAAAATTACTTTTTTTTTCTTTACTTAATGTGGAAGTGGGAGATGAACCATAATTATGACCAGAGTATAATACTAAATTTTCATCTAAATTATACAAAACATCAAAAAGACTATGATAAAGCTCTTTTGCACTTCCTCCTGGTAAATCAACTCTACCACAATTTCCAACAAATAGTGTGTCACCTGAAAAAATTTTACCATCGCCTACCAAACAAATACTATCCTTAGAATGTCCAGGTGTATGAAAAACAGTTAATTCTGAATTTCCAAAAGTAATTTTTTGACCATCAACTAATGTAATATCATGATCTAAAGTAGATGCTTCATGCTGCATAATCTTTGCACCGGTAGATTTAGCCATGACTTTATTTCCCAAAGTGTGATCAGAATGATAATGAGTATTTACAATGTATTTAATTTTGAGACCGTATCTAGTGATTAAATTTTGAATTTCATCAAGATTCCATGAAGGATCCAAAAGTATTGCGTCACTAGTTTCTTCATCTTCTAAGATGTAGGTAAAATTTGCCATATTCCCCACCTCTATTTGGTGGACTTTCATAACACCCCTTCCTCTGCCTCAGGCGGTATTCCAATTTTTTCCACATAGATTAATCCACATAGATCTTTTCTTTTTGGCATACCAATCTTCATTTTATGAAAAGTAACAGTTACATCTACAGAGATGAATACGTTACTGGTATTTCCAGTATCAGGGTCAAGACCTGATGGTACATCTACTGCTAACTTGAATGCATTAGAATCATTGACAAATTTCATTGCTGAAGCATATGGTTCACGTATATCTCCAGAAATTCCCGTACCTAAAATACCATCTATGATAATATCTGCATTAAAATCAAAACTTGTCTTTTCACCAGTGATTAACTTTATTGAATTCATTTTTTCTAAAAGTTCCCAATTCCATCTACCTTCTTCAGTTTTGATTTTTTCAGGAAATCCTAATAGTACTACAGTAACCTTTGAACCATGACCTGCCAAGTGCCGAGCAATTACAAAAGCATCCCCTCCATTATTTCCTAATCCGGCAAAAATGAGAATGTTCTTTGAATCTATATTTTCAAATTTTTGATCTAACCTTTTAACTGCAGAAGCACCTGCATTTTCCATCATAAATTTTCTCAAAAATCCCATCTGATGACCATTTTCTTCAATCTGCATCATTTGCTTTACTGTTATATCCATGGTTTATTCAAAAATTGTACATAAAATAAGGGCTTTGGCAAACGACTTTATCCCTGTTTTAAAAGGATGTGATATGTCTTTACAAAATATCAAGTCATCACTAAATAAAATAGCAAAATCATTAGATACTGCGCATAATTCACGTGAATATTTAATAAAAAATACTCGAGATGTTGTGATTTTCTGTAGTCAGTCCATAATAGCAGCTCATAAAGGGGATTTAGGGATGGCAAAACAAAAGTTACAAAAAGCAGAGAAATTACTTTCGGCAAATAGAAAAAAAGCAGATTTAGAATTAAAACGCTATCTTATTACACCAGAACAAGAACTAGTTGAAGCCTCAGCCTTTATTGCTATAATAGAAAATAAATCAATTCCTTCTATAGGAACTCTAAAGGTATCTAATCAATCATACATACTTGGTTTACTTGATCTGATAGGGGAATTGAAGAGACATGTTTTTGATAATATTAGAATAGGAAAATCAAAAGAAGCGTCAAGAATTTTTGAAATAATGGAGAATTTGTATTTGTATTTGTATCCATTTGCAATATATGATAAACTTGTAAAAGAAGCTAGGAAAAAACTTGATGTGAATAGAAAATTGATTGAAGATGCAAGATCTGCTGTAACAGAAGAAGTTCGAAGAGCGAATTTGATTGATTCTATTAATAAATTCAAAAGAAATTTGTAAAATTTTGTAAAAAGTAATTATTCTAAATGCGGGCGATGGGATTTGAACCCACGAACTCCTAAGAGACTAGCCCCTCAAGCTAGCGCCTTTGGCCAGGCTGGGCTACACCCGCAACGGATTTGTCATGCAGGGTTTTTATAATCCTTGATTACTTTTCGAAAATATGCTTATTCCAGTTAGATGTTTCACTTGCGGAAATCTTATCGCAGATAAATTGGAAGATTATCAAAATAGAATCAAATCAGGTGAGGAACCAGCTAAGGTATTAGACGCTTTAGGTTTGGAAAGATATTGTTGTAGAAGAATGTTGATTACTTCGGTTGAAACAATTCAACAAGTTATTCCTTTTTATGAAGCAATTCAAAGGAGACACTTGGAAGTTCAATCTGAGTTAGAGTAGTTTGCCAAAGATTACATCTGTAAAGGCTAGACTGATTTACAATAGTAGAGGTACTAAAACAATTGAAGTAGATGTTACTTCTGATAATAAATTTCATGGAAGAGTCTGTGCTCCATCAGGTGCTAGTGTCGGCAAACATGAAGTAGTTAATTTTCCTGATGGAGATCCTCAGAAAAGTTTCCAGTTACTAACTGAAAACTCAGAAAAATTCTTCGAAATCGATTCGGCTGATCTGAAATCTATTCATGATGCAATACGTACTTTAGATCCTAATCCAGAATATTCTAAAATTGGTGGTGCTGTTGCTTTTGCTGTCACCATCGCATCCCTAGAATCAGCTGCTAAAGCATTAGGTGAACCTTTATTTCAATTAATTACAAAAGAAAAAAACTATAGATTTCCATTTCCATTAGGAAATATTTTGGGTGGAGGAGCCCATGCAGGACCTGGTACTCCAGACATTCAAGAGATTTTAATTTGTGCTATTGGTGCTAAGTCAATTCGAGAAGCAATTGAAATTAATCTGTCAATACATAAAGAATTAGGAAATGTATTACAGAAAGAGGATCCAAGTTTTACTAATGGTAGAGGAGATGAAGGGGGTTGGGCGCCAAAGTTAGACAATGAAAAAGCTCTTGAACTATCTGCTATAGCCTGTGAAAATTTAGGATTTACTTTGGGTAAAGAAGTTGCTTTAGGAGTTGATTTTGCTTCATCAACCCAATGGAGTGAAAAAAATAAAAAATATCTATACGAAAGAGGGGGTTTTGAAAACTCTCCTGAAAAACAAATTGATTTTGTATCTAACATTATTGAAAAATACAAACTAGTTTATGCAGAAGATGCGGTTCACGAAGAAGCTTTTGAGGAAATGGCAGAATTAACTGCAAAGTTTCCAAATGTTTTGATCACAGGAGATGATCTAATTGTAACTAATACGGAAATTCTAAAAAACGCAATTAAATTAAAGGCATGTAATGCGGCAATTCTTAAAGTAAATCAAGCAGGAAGTCTTTTTGATGCACTTGAATTTGCAGATGTGGCCAACTCAAATAACATTAAACTAATTACCTCACACCGTTCTGGTGAATCAGTAGATTCTCATATTGTGCATATTGCGATTGGAACAAACTCAAAAATGCTTAAGGTAGGAGTGGTAGGAGGTGAAAGAATAGCTAAACTGAATGAACTAATACGATTATCAGAGCATGATTTAATATGCGGTATGGCACAAATTTAAAAACGCAGTATGAGTGAACAAAGCGAAATAGAGAGTATTAAGAAAAAAATTCTGTCAACGGGTATCAGAGTAGGAACTGCAGTTAAGACAAAATTCATGGTACCCTTCATTACAAAAGCTAGTCCAGAAGGACTTTACCTAATTGATTTAGATATTACAGTAGATAGAATTCAAACTGCTGCAAAATTTATCAGCAGAGAAAAGAGTCAAGATGTCATAGTATGTTCAGGAAGAGAATATGCCAATACACCGATTGAAAAATTCTGTGAATTAACTGGAACCGTAAAGAAATTAGGTAGATTTATGCCTGGAACTCTCACCAACCCTTCATTGCCATATTATATTGAACCAAAATTAGTTTTAATTTCCGATCCCCAAGTTGATGAACAAGCCATTACAGAAGCTACTAATGCAGGAATTCCAGTAATTGGAATTGCTAATACAGATAATATTACTTCAAAAGTAGATCTTGTCATTCCAGCAAATAATAGAGGTAGAAAAGCCTTGGCAACAACTTATTGGTTATTAGCTCGTGAAATTCTAATTCAAAAAGGGGAAATCAAAGAAGGCGAGCAAATAAAGTATGAAATCGATGATTTTGAAACGAAGATCAAAGAAGAGGAAATAGAATAATGCAGATTAGAACGCCGGTCGTAGCCGGAATGTTCTATCCCAATCAAACCGAGAAATTAAAAAGTCTTGTTCATGATTGTTTTTTACATCATTATGGCCCTGGAAAAATTCCACCAACGGATTATACTAAAAAAATTTATGGAGTGATTTGTCCACATGCAGGATATGTTTATTCTGGACCAGTTGCATGTCATTCCTTTTATGCAATTTCGTCTAACTTAATTGAATTATTCATTATTGTTGGTCCAAATCATTGGGGGATTGGATGCAACATTGCCTCAATGAAAGATTGTAGTTGGGAAACACCTCTAGGTAATGTGGAGGTTGATTCAGAAGCAGTGAAGGAATTATCTAATATTTCAGAATTAGTTGAATTAGATTTCTTTTCTCATACTAAAGAGCATAGTATAGAAGTTCAAGTACCAATTCTACAAGAAGTATTTAGAAATCAATTTAAAATTCTTCCAGTTGTTATGATTGATCAAACTAAAAATACTGCAATTGAACTTGGTAGATGTATAGCAACGATAGCCAAAAAAAATAATGCTATGATTATTGGATCATCTGATTTTACTCATTATGAAGAAAATGATTTTGCACATAAACAAGATAAGGCGTTAATTGAGCCTATATTGGACATGGATTTAGAAACATTTTACAAAGTATTGAATACAAAAAAAATCACAGCTTGTGGATATGGTGCAATAGCAACCACTATGATTGCTTGTAAGGAACTTGGTGCTACAAAAGGCGAATTGCTAAAATATGCAACAAGTGGAGATATTTCTGGAGATAAGAGCTCAGTAGTTGGCTACGGTTCAATAATATTCACTTGAAATCAATAGTATCTGCTCCAGCAAAGGTAATCTTATTTGGAGAGCATTTTGTAGTTTATGGAAAAAAAGCTATACTTTGTTCAATAAACAAAAGGGTAACTATTACTTCTAGTAAAACTGATGAAGCAATAATTTCAGTAAAGTCAAGCTTGGGAGAGATAAGTGTACCTTCTTCAGATTCCATTGATGAGATTAATTCACCATTATTACCTTTCATTTACATTGCAAAAAAAATGATTAATGAGTTCCATCACTCTGGTGGAATAAAAATAACTATTGAATCAGAAATTCCATCTGGAGTTGGACTTGGTTCATCTTCGGCATGTTGCGTAGCTGCTGCGGGTTCCATATCAAATCTTTTTACAAAATATTCAAAAGAAGAAATTCTTAACCTAGCAATAGAAGCAGAAAAAACGATTTTCAAAGACGCATCTGGCGCTGATTCTACAGTTTCTACATATGGTGGAATAATTGAATATGACAAAAAAAGTGGATTTAGAAAAATTAACACAAACATCGATCTTCATCTGGTAATTGTTAATACCAAAATTCCACATTCAACAAAACATGTAGTAACAAAAGTTAAGGAATTCATTGATAAAAATGAAAAAACCTTTTCTGATTTATGTGAGGAAGAGATGAAATTAATTGAAAAAGTAAATTTGGCATTAAAATCAGGTGATTTAAAATTTATTGGGGAAGCTATGATTCAAAATCAAAAATATCTTGATCAGATTGGAGTATCAAATAAAATTCTGCGTGATTTGATTGATAATGCGAATAAAACATCGTTTGGTTCTAAAATTACTGGCGCTGGAAATGGAGGATGTATTATTGCAATTGTAGACAAGTCAAATATAGAAAAAACTTTGAAAAATCTTCAAAGCAAAAATAACGAATGTTTTTCAGTACAAATTGATTCAAAAGGACTGGATACTTTTTAACTCCCTTTTTAGCGAAAAATAGCATATGCTCTTAATCAAACTTGGCGGTTCAATTATTACCAATAAGAAAAAACCGTTATCAGCTAAAAGAAAAACTATCGATAATATTGTTTATAGTTTTAGAAAAATTAATGAAGATTTTGTTGTAGTTCATGGAGGTGGTTCTTATGGACATTATTGGTCAGAAAAATACGATATGCATACCAAACCAAAAAAATATGACCCTAAGGGAGTTTCAATTGTTAAAAACTCAATGATTGAATTAAATACGATTATTCTTGATTCTTTTTTGAAAAATAAAATGAATCCATATTGTCTTCCGCCAACTGATTTTGTAATGGGAAACAAACCAATTAACAGAAAAATTTTAGAAATTAAAAAAATTGCAAATTCTGGTTTGATACCAATTACATATGGAGATGCATTGTGGTACGGAAATAAAAAATCATACATCTTATCAGGTGATAAAATTATGTCATTGTTAGCACGAGTTCTAAGACCTAGATTATCTATTTTTGTTTTAAATGAAGATGGTTTGTATACTGATATGAAAACTAAGAAATTAATTTATGATTTTAAAGATGAAAAGATTTTCATTAAAAAAACTCTAATGGACGTCACCGGAGGAATGACTCGCAAAGTTGCCGAAGCTTCAAAAATGTATAAAATGGGATTGAAGGTTTTTTTTGTTAATGGGAACAAACCAGAAAGAATTGTTAACGCAATAACTAGAAAAAAATTTGAGGGTACATTATTTAGGTGAGAATTAGTTGTCAGATGAATATGTTATACTTGTAGATAAAAACGATATACCGATTGGTAAAGAAGAGAAAGTGAAAAGCCATCTACCAAATGGGAAATTACATAGAGCATTTACCGTTATGCTATTTGACAAAGAAGGAAGACTTGTAATAACAAGAAGAAGTCCAAGCAAGATGCTATGGCCAGGAGATTGGGATGGCACAGTAGCGAGTCATCCAAGAGAAAGTGAAACTTATGTCTCATCAGCCCAACGCAGAATACCAGAAGAAATAGGAATATCCTGTAAATTTGATTATCTTTTCAAATTTGAATATCATGTGCCATACAAGGACATAGGTTCAGAAAATGAAATTTGTGGTACTTTGATTGGAGTAATTGAAAATTCGACTCAATTTAATCTAGTAAAAGATGAAATCAGTGAAACAAAATGGATTACGGCGGATGAATTAATTGAAGGTTTACAAAAAAAACCAGAAATATATTGTCCTTGGATGATCATTGCTTTATACTTATTACCTAAATCAGAAGAATCAATGTTATCAAAGTACAAATCGGTTATTTCACAATGGATCAAACCTGAAATAGAAAAACCCTTAGAAGATTCAATAAAATATCATTTACAAGAGAACAAATGGAGATTAGTTAACTAATGAGTTCTAATTCACTATCAAAGAATGCAAAAGGGGTTAATCGTTTTCTTGGAACAAAATTAAAAGGAAATCCAACACAACTGTATGATGCTGCATCATATCTTATTGTTAACGGTGGTAAACGTCTAAGACCGTTCATGGTAATGAAAAGTTGTGAAATTTTGGGTGGAAAACTAAAAGACGCAATGCCAGCTGCTTGTGCTGTTGAGATGATCCATAACTTTACTTTGGTTCATGATGATATAATGGATAATGATGAAATGAGGCATGGAGTTCCAACAGTTCATAAAAAATTTGGAATTCCAATTGCAATCTTAGCAGGAGATGTATTATTTTCTAAAGCTTATCAAATACTTTCAAACTCAAATCTTCCGTCTAAAGCTACAAACGAACTAGTGTCAAGATTGGCAAAAGCATGTGTTGATGTTTGTGAAGGACAATTATTAGATATCAAAATGGCAGAAACAAAGAAAATTCCTTCTCAAGCAAATTACATAAAAATGATTAAGAAAAAAACATCATCTCTCTTTGATGTTTCTTGTTCTATGGGAGCAATATGTGCAAAAGCCAAACAAAGGGATATTACAAAATTATCAACCTTTGGAAAAAATCTAGGAATTGCGTTTCAAATTACTGATGATTTAATCGGAGTACTGGGTGATCCAAGGATGACAAAAAAACCTGTAGGAAATGATTTGAGAGAAGGTAAAAAATCACTTCCAATTGTTTTAGCAATCACAAAATCCAAAGGAAATGATAAAAAAACCATTTTAAAGACATTTGGGAATGCTAAAGCCACTAAAAAAGACATAGAAAAGGCAATTGAGTCTATTCGGGCATTAGGAATAGAAAAAATTGTAAGAAAACAGGCATTACTTTATTCAGAAAAAGCCCAAAAATCTCTCAATAACTATTCAGGTTCTGCAAAGATAGAATTACTTAATCTTCTTAATTTTGTTGTAAAAAGGAGTTTGTAGATTGGATGAAGATATAAAAAAAGTAATTAGAAAATTTGCATTACAAAATGCATATGAACATAAAGGAAAAACTAATGAAAAAATTGTGGCATCAAAAATTTTAGGAGTTAGACCTGAACAGCGAAAAAATATTCGTGAGTTAATGGAAATCTGCGTGCCAATTGTTAAAGAAATTAATTCATTTTCAACCAATCAAATAATAACTGAAATAGAAAATAATTTTCCAGAAATATTAGTTCCAAAAGAAAAACATTCAAAAAAAGAACAAATGTTTCCGCCATTAGAAGGTGCAGAAAAAGGTAAAGTTATTACAAGATTTCCACCAGAACCAAATGGATATCCTCACATTGGACATGCCAAGGCTGCAATAATTAATGAAGAATATGCAAAGATGTATGATGGAAAAACAATTCTTAGAATAGATGATACAAATCCAGAAAACGAGAGATTAGAGTTTTATGCGGCAATCAAAGTTGGACTTGAATGGCTTGGTATCAAATATGATAAAATAAAAAATACTTCAGATGATTTAGAAATAATTTATCAAAAAGGAAAAGAAATTATCAGTTTAAACAAAGCTTATGTTTGTACTTGCAAGCGTGATAAAATTAGTAAAAACAGACGTGAAATGAAGGCATGCAAATGCACTCAGTTAGGACAAAGTCAAAATGAGGAGAGATGGACAAAACTATTTGAAAAATATTCAGCTGGTCAAGCAGTTGTTAGATTTCGTGGAGATATGAAATCTCAAAATACTGTCATGCGAGATCCTGTTTTATTTAGAATAATTGAAGGGCATCATCCATTACTTGCAGGAAAATATAGAGTGTGGCCTAGCTATGATTTTGCTATAGCAATAGAAGATAGTTTAGATGGAGTAACTCATGCCTTTAGAACAAAAGAGTATGAATTACGAAATGAGTTGTACTATGCAATACTAGATGCGCTAAATATGAGAAAACCAAAGGTTTTGGAATTTTCTAGGCTTGAATTTAAGGGAATGCCAGTCTCAAAAAGAGTGATAAAATCACTCATAGAAAATGGAAAGATTTCTTGGTATGACGATCCCAGATTACCAACTTTGGAGGCACTCAAAAAACGTGGCATAACTCCAGAAGCAATAAGGAAATTTATAATATCTCTAAGTTTTACAAAAGCAGATACACATGCTCCATTTGATTCTCTAGAATCATTTAACAGAAAAGAAATTGATTCAACTAGTATTCGACTATATCTTGTAAAAAATCCACGTAAGCTTTTTGTTAAGAATTTACCATTCAAAGAAGTGGAGTTACCGAATCATCCAGTAAAAGACATGGGGAAAAGAGTTGTAGAAGTTGATGGAAATATTTACTTGGCTGCTGAAGATGTAGAAAATGTTTCTGCTGGAACTCAATTAAGGTTAATGGGACTAGGCAATGTAAAAATTAATCGAAAAGATAATGATCTTGAAGGGGAATATATTGGAGATGACATCAAAGTAGATTTTGCAAAAATACAATGGATCTCACAAAAAAATTCTCACAAGTTAAAAATTTTAATTCCAAAGCAATTTTTTATTGATGAAAAGTTTAACGAAGATAGTCTTGAGGAATTAGAAGTATATACAGAGCCTCATTATTTAGAGTTAAAGGATGGGGCAGAGATTCAATTTGTACGATTTGGTTATTGCAGAAAAGATTCGGCAAATCAAGCAATATACACGCACAAGTGAATTAACATGAAAATAGGACGGTTCAAGGAATCTAGGAAAGAAACTTTTGGATTTGTGAAAGATGGACAAGTTGCTACAAGAGAAGAAATCATATATGCCACAGGTGTTCCATTACCATTTAGCATTAATGATTTTCTTTTTGATGGTTGGTATGAAGAAATAAAGAAAAAATCACCTCAATTATCATATAATGAAAAATTATCAAAATATACTATTCTTGCACCAATTTCAAATCCTCCAAAAATAATTTGTCTTGCATTTAATTACATTGATCATGCTAAAGAACAAAAAACCAATCCACCTGAAGAACCTGTAATTGTAATGAAACCAAGGACTACACTAACGGGAACTAATTCTGAAATTTGTTGTCCTTTTTTCGTAGAAAAGCTAGATTACGAAGTCGAATTGGCTCTGGTAATTGGCAAAACTTGTAAAAATATAGATGAATCACAGGCAATGGACACAATTATGGGCTATATGATATTCAATGATGTATCTGCAAGAGGGATTCAATTTCAAGATAAACAATTTACTCGTGCAAAAGGGTTCGATACTTTTGCACCGTGTGGACCATGGATTACTACTGCTGATGAAGTACCCAATCCACAAAATCTCAAAATGACAACAAAAATCAACGGAGAATTAAGACAGAATTCATCTACCTCAAAAATGTTTCTAAAGATTCCTTCAATTGTTTCTAAGCTTAGTAAAGTTATGACATTAGAAAAAGGAGATATTATTTCAACTGGAACTCCTCAAGGAGTGATTTTGAATAATCCTAATTTAGAATTTTTAAAAAATGGAGATAAGATTGAAATGGAAATTGAAAATTTAGGCAAGTTAGAAAACACCATTAAATTTTTGGATTAGAATTTTTATATTTCTTTTTTCATTAAGTAAAAAGAAAATTTTTTGTCCAAATTTTCAATCTTTGGAAGTGTTTTTATTTTAGTTAAAATTTGAATTCGTTTAATGTTCTTATCTATAGCATAATTTTGAAAATATGTTATTATTTCATTACTACCATTTACACTATCAGAGATTAATGTTAACATCAATGTTTTTTCAAAATATTCAGATTCTGTAAAAATAACTAGTGCATTAATTTTATCATCGTGTATTGTGTAAAGAATTCTCTGTTCATTAATTAATGAATCAATGTTAGTTTTTGCAAGTAGTATCCATCTCCATGATTTTACATAATATGTGGAATTTAATAAAAGAAAATTAATTATTTTGTTGTTATTAATTGCAACTATTACTTTTGGTTTTTTATATGACTTTTTAGGAATTAAAGAATAAAAATTCCAAGTTTCTTCTTTTTTATAATTTAAATAATCAGCTAGGTTAAGTGATTTTTTATTATTAGTTTCAATTAGCATTTTTGATATCACACAATTTTTATTTTTAGCAATGGATTCAGATTTTAATACAAGCCTTTTGGCAAATCCTTTTTTTCGAAAATTTTCATTTACACGAATACCTTCAATCCATACTTGTTTATCAAAAAAAGAGCTATGACAAATTGCTACAGGATTGTTATTTTCAATCAAAACTAGTAAATTTCCTTCCCTTATCCAATAATCCCATACTTCAACAATGTAATCCCCCCAAGAAAAAGTGGTTTTACAAAACTCCAAAACCATTTTTTTATCAGAGGCTTTAGCCTTACGAATTATCACATATACCAACAAATTAGAAAAACTATTAAGAATAATCATTCAAAATTAGGTATGGGCAAAGTAATTATCGGTAAAGTTTCGGATATTCCTCCAGGTCAAATGAAAAAGATTTCAGTTGATGGAAAAGAAATTCTTGTTGTAAATACTGATGGGAATTTCTATGCAGTAGATGATACGTGTACTCATTCAGGTTCTAGTCTTTCAGAAGGAAAATTACAGGATTCTATAATTACATGTGGTTGGCATGGAGCTCAGTTTGACTGCAAAAGTGGCAAACTATCCAAGTTTCCTGCTAAAATTAATGATTTAAAATCATATAATGTCATTTTAGAGTCAGATGAAGTTTTAGTCGAGGCATAAATTAAAAACTAGTTGATGTTTTGATAATTTGGTGATTAAATGGCAGAGACAAAGAATCAAAATCAAGAATATCTACAAAATTCTATTAATTCGTTAAATCAAGTGGCTGCAAATCCTTCTACACCAAAAAATATTAGAAAAAATATTCAGGATTTAGCAAACGAGCTTGAAAGTGAAGAGTATTCAATGTCGGTTCGTGCATCTAATGCAATTAGTTTGTTAGATGACATAACGCAAGATCCAAACGTTCCTTCTTATGTCAGAGTAACTTTATGGCAGGCGGTTTCAACTCTTGAAAACATCCGGGAATGATTCTCCAACAATAATAAAATTAGAAGATTATTTATCATCACTACCGACTGGGATTATGTCTGGAGAAGATGTTCAATTACCTGACCATTCATTTAGAAAAATTTTTGAATTTGTTGATTTAAATGAAAAAGATGTATTTTATCATTTAGGATGTGGAAATGGTAGAGGAATTGCCATAGCATCCGAAGAATTTGGTGTAAAAAAGGCAGTAGGTATCGACATTGATTCAAAAAAAATTGATGAGGCAAAACAATTCCTTGATGAAAAGAAATTATACAATACACAGGTAATAAATGAGAATATTCTTAATTCTCAATTTGATGACGCATCTGTAATTTTATTCTGGTTTACTGATACAAAAATTATTGAAAGTATGATGGACAAATTTGAAAAGATGGGAAATGAATGTAAAATAATTACAATATGGGGACCGCTACCTGGTTGTCTTCCAGATCAGATAGATTTTCCATATATCATAAATCAAGTTCCATTTAGACAAGCAAAGGATCTCAAAGAACAGCTTTTGGCAGTATTTGGTTCAAAGTGTATAGATTTTGTAAATGCGTGGGAGTTTGCTGAAAGATATACCAAGGCTATTGGTGCGCCAGATGCTGGCAATGATCGATTCCTAACCATTATTCAATCACTGGTGATTTGGATTAATGCAAAGAATCTTGGAGTTGCATGTACAGATGAAATTCCTCCAGCAATTAAAAATTACATGGGAATTTTACGAAATTTTTTCAACATAGAAGTTGAGCATCTAATAAAGTGAAAATTTCCCAGTCATCCTTTTATCTGGTAAAAGAGTAATTTGATTATGCAAGAACGACTAAACATTAACGTCTCAGCTATTGATTATGACAAGACCAGCAGTGCTATCAAATCAACTCTTACTTTACTTGAAGAAATGGTACATTATGAAGATGGATTTATTATTACTGACTCTGAATTTGCCTTTGGTTGGCATTTTTATGTAGTTTGTGTAAATAGAGATCTTATAGAAAAATTATCAGATCAAATGGGATCTGATTTTGAAAGAATAAAAGGTAAAGGACTAGAAAAGAAATTCCTAACATGGTTAACCAAAAAAGTTAAAGATAAAAATCTAAAGATAAAACTAGTAATAAAAGAAGAAATGGAATCAAGTAAATACGGAATTTTTTAAGTAATGAAAATAGTTCTGCCTAAATTTAATCAATTTTATTTAAACTAAATAAAAAAGGCCTTCGGGGGGAATCGAACTCCCGCCCGGGGATCCACAGTCCCCTATACTACCACTATACAACGAAGGCCACGAAAAGGTTTGTTTATACTTCCACTAATAATCTTAACAAATTATAGATAGTTTCTAATGAGAATTTACCTTTAGATTTATTATTATCCCAAATATACTATTTACATGAAGGGGAAAGGTTGGTTTATTTCAATGGCAATTACTGTGGCATTAGTTTGGGCTGGAGCAAACTACTTCCTTCCATTCAAATAGATATTTAATATTCTAGGTAGTTTACACTATTTTTTCATAACCACCTTTAAATTTGTTAAAATTCAAAAAATTTTGAAATGAAAGGCGATTCATTTGTAAGCAAACTAAGACCAAGTAAGAAAGCTATCTTTGAAGAAATAGGGATTGAAAGACATTTTGAAACAATCAAAGGAGATGATTATTCCTGGATTGATTTAGTTAATCCAAAACGTAGTGATGTTGAAGTTTTAGCAAAAAAGTATAACTTTAATGCATTAAACATAGAAGACTGTCTAGCTAAATTCGAACTTGCTAAACTTGATAGTTATGATGATCATGTTTTCATTATTCTTCATT
>Ga0209997_10000223_pt1 | contig 17978 bp, 24 predicted proteins | sample CR04metaG_FD_182079 | JGI IMG/M metagenome (GOLD analysis project Ga0209997, IMG submission 182079) | Deep subsurface microbial communities from Mariana Trench to uncover new lineages of life (NeLLi) - CR04 metaG (SPAdes) (version 2) | ecosystem: Environmental > Aquatic > Marine > Ocean trench...
GATGCATAAACGTTGGAAACATTGATGCAAACCGGCGAAAACATTTTAGTAATTCAAACAGCTTTCCTTGGAGATGCAATACTAACTCTTCCAATGATACAGGAATTAAAGAAAAAAAATTCCGAAAGTAAATTGGATGTTTTAGCAATCCCTTCAACGGAAATAATATTTTCATCATCATCGTACGTTGATAATGTAATTGTCATCGACAAAAGGGAAAAACATAAAAGTATTAAAAGATTAAATAATTTTATAAAAGAGTTGAGGGAAAAATCCTATTCAATAATTTATTCGCCCCATCGTTCATTCAGAAGTGCATACATTACAATTAAGTTGGGAGTTAGAGAAACTTATGGATTTGATAATAGCAGTTTTAAATATGCTTATAAAAATATTGTAAAGTATAAGCAAACAGATCACGAAGTTCAGCGAAACCTTGAACTGATTGGTGAAGACACTAAAGATAAAAGCTGGAAAATCTCACCTGAAATTATTATTGCTGAAACGGAAAAGGAAAAAGTAACAGATGTCCTGTCAACTAATAAAATAGATACGGAATTTATTGCTGTTGCTCCGGGAAGTGTTTGGGAAACGAAACGCTATCCAAAAGAATATTATAGTGAAGTGATAAAAAGCTTAATTGCAAAAAATGAAAAGGTAGTTTTAATTGGCGGTGAAAATGATAAATTGCTTTGTGATGAAATTGCTTTTAATACTAATGATAAAGTAAAAAACCTTGCAGGTGAGTTTAGCGTTACGGAAACAATTCAATTACTCGGGAGTGCGAAACTTTTAATAACTAATGATAGTGCTCCGACTCATATGGGTATGTGTGCTGATATTCCTGTCTTAACAATTTACTGCTCAACTGCTCCCGGGTTTGGCTTTTATCCTTACAATAATAAAAGTAGATATTTGAGTTATGATAAACTTGATTGCAAACCTTGTGGGATACACGGTTACAAGGAGTGTCCTGTTAAGTCGTTTGATTGCGGTTATAAATTAATACCGGAAGATATTCTTAAAGAAGTTGAAAAGATGCTGGGCGAAAATGAGTAAAAGCGCAAAGCTGATAAATGTTGATTCTGATATTGAATTTGCTGTAAGCGAAGCAAAAAAAATATTTGATTCGGGTGGAATATTTATCTACCCAACTGATACCATTTATGGTTTTGGCTGCAATCCATTTAATGATACAGCGCTGCAAAAACTCAATAGCATTAAAGGCAGAGAGGAACAAAAGCATTACATACTTTTAATAGATAGTGTTAGCACTCTACTTAATTACATCGATTTAGATGATGACCAAATTACTGCACTGCTGAAAAATATCTGGCCAAATCCGATATCGCTTATTTTAAAATTAAATTACAAAACCAGGAACTTGTTGAATTATGATACTGCGGCGTTCAGAATACCTAACAACACTTTTTGTCTTGATCTTCTGTCGGAGTTAAAAGCTCCGTTGGTTTCAACAAGTGTTAATTTTAGCAATCAACAGCCCTTAACTGATTATCCTTCTATCAAAAATGAGTTTGCTAATAGAGTGGATGCCATTTTTTTTATGAATGAAAATGAAAATACCGGGGCATCAACTTTAGTGGATTTAACAAAAAAGCCTCCAATAATTTTAAGAGAGGGCAAAATTAATTTCATGGAATTATGGCAAAAATTAAGTTAAATTTATAATTCTAATTTCATTTAATTATATTCAAATAATGCAGCTACTTAAAAACATAAAAGAACTGAAAAACTTCTCTGTAATTTTCATCCCGGAAGAAACTTCACACAGAACACGTTCGTTAAAGTTATCCTTACCCAATTTAGTATGGATCGGTATCCTATATACTTTTATCACTGCTGTTTTTGGATTTTATGCATTATCATTAACCGGGCTGGATTATTATTTTTTACCATCCAATGCAGGCTTACGTGATCAGGACAGGCGCAAAGTTGAGGAACTGAACACCAAAATGATCTTCTTTGTTAAGGAATTAGAAAAACTAAAAGCAACAAATGATAGACTTAGGTATGCTTTAATTCTAGGCGATTCCACGATGTTCGAATCTCCTACGGATACTATTAAGCAAAGTAGAATTTTACCAGCCGAAGGTAACATTTTGAAGGTAGTTTATAAACTATTATTTGATGAATCAATTCAGGATGAATCGTTATTATTCATCAAACCTATTAATGGTTTTCTCAGTAGAAGATTTGATTCCGATAAAGGGCATATGGGATTGGATTTTGCAGTGAAAGAAGGTACGCCTGTTTATGCATCTGCAGGAGGATATGTTATTTTTGCAGATTATACTGTTAATGACGGCAATATGATAATATTAAATCATCTTAATGGTTATATAAGTGTATATAAACACTGCTCATCATTGGTTAAACGCACAAGAGAAAATGTAGAGCAGGGTGAACTATTAGCACTTAGCGGCAATACCGGAAGAAAAACTACAGGTCCCCATTTACATTTTGAAATTTGGAAAAACGGGAAACCGGTTGATCCAGAAAAGTATTTTATTAATTACTAATTCAAAGGAGAATTCATGTTGAAACCAAGACCAATGAATGGAAACACCGAGGACATTACAATTATTAGTAATGGTGTTAAGATTGAAGGGAAGGTAACAAGCACAGGCAGCATTCGTGTTGACGGTACTTTACAGGGGGACTTGAATGCAAAAGGAAATGTTAGTGTTGGAGAACAAGGCAAAATAATGGGAGAAATAATTGCAAATATTGTTACTATTGGAGGTAATGTAGTTGGAACAGTTAATGCCAAGGATAAACTTGTGCTCGAAACTAAATGTGTGCTAAAAGGTGATATTATTACCAAAGTATTGGTAATTGAAGCCGGCGCAAAATTCGATGGAAAAAGTAATATGGGCGATGTACGAGAAGTGAGCAGCCCAAATATACCCCATAAATTAAAAGATGAAAACAAACCCGGATAAACTGAAAAATGTTAATAAGATATACCGCGAGGTAGGACCTTATTTAGGATTAGGTATGCAGTTAGCAATTACTGTAACGGTTATGGTTTTTATAGGTATTTGGTTAGATGAAAAATTTGAATTATCTCCTGTACTTACAATTGTTTTTTCTATGTTTGGTATATTCGCCGGGATGTACAATTTTATTAAAAGTGTTATTAAGTCCGGTAAATGAAATTACCTAAAAAGATTTTATTGTTCGGAATATCTTTTGGCATTATTAGTTTATTAATTTTAGCAGGCTATACTTTATTTGCCACTTCAAATCAAACTATTTCCAAATCAATTCTTATCGGGGATTTTCTCGCTTTCCTCAATTTTATTTTAGGGTTGCTGTTTGTGTCTTGGGGACTTAGCCGTCCAAACAAAGAATTTCTCGCTTCATTGTTCGGCGGATTACTGATACGCCTTAGTTTATTGCTTATTCTGTTAACATCCACACTGATTTTTTTGGAAATAAATGAGATTAGTTTTATATTTTCTATCTTATTTTTTTACTTTTTTTACGTAATAATCGAAATAATTTACCTTAATTTCAGGGAAAGATAGAAGACCAAAACCACTTGAGTAATGCGGTTGATACATTAATTACTGTTGCTGATTCAGTTGAGCAATCCAGCGGACCTGGAAGCGATTGGATACTTCACCATGTGATGGACTCAAAAGAGTTGGATTTTGAACCTCTCTTTACTATTCATATTCCTCAGTTTCCTACTGTGTTCGGAATTGATATGACACCCACAAAGCACGTTATATTTATGTGGCTTGCTGCATTTTTGGTCATACTCACATTTACTATAATTGCTAAAAGATATAAAAAGTCGCTCGTTCCAAAAGGTATAACCAACTTCTTCGAAGTATTTATTCTTTTTGTAAGGGATGAAATCGCTAAAAACACTATTGGTAAAGGATATGAAAAGTTTGTTCCATATTTATTAACCATCTTTTTCTTTATTCTTTTTGGCAATTTTTTAGGGCTTATTCCTTGGTCGGCAACTTTTACCAGCAACATAAGTGTAACCGCCTCGTTAGCAATCTGTTCATTCTTTATGATTCAGATTGGGGGAATAAGGCAGAACGGATTTTTTGGATACTTTAAAGGATTGATTCCGCACGGTATTCCTCCGGTGCTGTTAGTTCTTATGATTCCCGTTGAAATATTAGGATTATTTACAAAACCATTCGCGTTGGCGATACGACTTTTTGCAAATATGATAGCAGGGCATTTTGTTATTTTATCGTTAATCGGGTTGATCTTTTTTATGGGAACTGTGTTGGTTGCTCCCGGTGCAATACTTTTTGCAATTTTTATTTACTTACTCGAAATTTTAGTCGCTTTAATTCAGGCGTATATTTTTACCATCCTTACTTCTATGTTTATAGGGATGGCTGTACATCAGGAACATTAAATAACAACAATAAATTTAAGGAGATAAACAAATGGATTTTTCATTAGCATGGTTAGCAGCAGGATTAGGTGCGGGATTAGTTGTAATTGGTGCCGGGCTTGGAATTGGTAAACTTGCAAGTTCTGCTATGGATGCAAGTGGAAGACAGCCGGAAGCAGCTGGCGCAATAAGAACTTCGATGATTATTGCCGCAGCTCTTATTGAAGGCGTTGCCTTCTTCGGGTTGGTTATTTGTATTCTTTTAGCAATTAAAACGTAATTAGTGGTTTAGTTACCACTACAATTAATTAGATAAGGATTTAAAATGCTAGCAAACATTTTACTTGGAGTATTAGCATCAGAAGGTGGCAGCGGGTCTTTGCTCGATGTTAATCCCGGATTGATAATCTGGACGATATTAACTTTTTTAATCCTTTTGATCATACTTAAAAAAGTTGCCTGGAAACCAATCCTTACTGCTTTGGATAATCGTGAGAAGGGAATAGAAGATTCTCTTAACAGAGCTGAGCAGGCGAAAAAGGATGCTCAAAAAATTCTCGAAGAAAATCAGGCAACTCTTTCTAAAGCAGAAGAAGAATCAAAAAAAATCATCGACCAGAGCAGAGTATATGCTGATAATCTTAAAGAGCAGATGTTGAAGGAAAGCAAAGATCAGCAACAAAAAATAATTGAGGATGCAAGTGCTGAAATTGAGAGAAAGAAAAATGCTGCGTTTGAAGAATTGAAAAATCAGATTGCAGAAATTTCAGTAAACGCTGCGGAAAAGATTATGAAAGAAAATATTGATGCCGCTAAAAACACTCAGATAGTAAATAAATATTTATCTGAAATTAATAAGAATTAGTAATGGTAAGTTCAAAGGTTTCAAATAGGTACGCACTTTCTCTTCTAAGCATTGCTCTCGAAAAAAATATGCTTGATACAGTTTACAACGATGTAAAATTATTGATTAGTGCTTTTAATGAGAGCGACGAACTTCAGCGGGTTGTTGAAAGTCCGGTAGTAAGACCGGAGTTGAAAATATCTATTTTGGATGAAATTTTTTCTGGAAAGATTGATAAAGAGACCACCAACTTTATTCATTTTATCATTGAAAAAAGAAGAGAAGAAATACTTTATTCTGTAGCGGAAAAATTTATTGAATTAAGGAACGAGCACCTTGGAATAGTTGAACTTGTTGTAAAAACTGCTTTTGAGATTAACGATGATCAAAAAGCAATATTGAAGAAACGATTCGAAAAAATCCTGAATAAAAAAATAATCCTGAATTTTAAAGTCGATAATAATTTGATTGGCGGGTTTATTGCCCAGGTAGGTGATACTGTTTATGATGCATCTATGAAGCATCAGTTAGAACTGCTTGAAAAAGAATTTGTTCAAGGCGGTTTATCTCTTAACTAAAAAAAGAATTTTATAGGAATAAAAATTATGTCAGAAGTTAGACCAGACGAAATAAGTGCAATATTAAGAAAGCAGCTTTCCGGTTTTGAAAGTGAAACAGATATTTATGATGTTGGAACTGTTCTTCAGGTAGGTGATGGTATTGCTCGTGTTTATGGGCTTAGCAAAGTAATGGCGAGTGAACTGGTTGAATTCCCGAATGATGTTATCGGGATGGTGCTTAATCTGGAAGAAGACAGCGTTGGCTGCGTACTCTTTGGTGATAGCGCGCTGATTAAAGAAGGCGATACAGTTAAAAGAACCAAGAGAGTTGCTTCACTGCAAGTTGGCGAAGAAATGTTAGGAAGGGTGATAAACCCTCTTGGGCATCCCATTGATGGCAAAGGTACAATTAATACCGATAAATATCTCCCGATAGAAAGAAAAGCTTTAGGTGTTATACAAAGGCAGCCGGTAAAGGAACCTATACAAACCGGTATTGTTGCTGTTGATGCTATGATTCCGATTGGCAGAGGACAAAGAGAGTTGATAATTGGTGATCGCCAAACAGGTAAAACCGCTATTGCAATTGATGCAATAATCAGCCAACAATTTACCCATACCGAAGAAGCTAAAGATTTAGGGATTGAACCTGTCTATTGTATTTACGTTGCTATCGGTCAAAAAAGTTCAACTGTAGCCCAGGTTGTTGCAAAACTTGAGGAAGAAGATGCAATGAATTACACCACCGTGGTTGTAGCATCAGCTTCGGAACCTGCCCCGTTACAGTTTATTGCTCCATATTCCGGCGCAACTTTAGGAGAATATTTCCGTGATAATGGTAAACATGCCCTTGTTGTTTATGACGATCTTTCAAAACAAGCCGCAGCTTACCGCGAACTTTCTTTGTTGCTGAGAAGACCTCCGGGACGTGAAGCATATCCGGGCGATGTCTTTTATTTGCATTCAAGATTACTCGAAAGATCTTCTAAATTGAGTGATGACCTTGGAGCGGGAAGTTTAACAGCGCTTCCCATTATAGAAACACAACAGGGCGATGTCTCGGCTTATATCCCCACAAATGTTATTTCTATTACGGATGGTCAAATTTATCTTGAATCAAATCTCTTTAACGCAGGTGTACGACCAGCAATAAACGTTGGTATTTCAGTTTCACGTGTTGGTGGTAATGCACAAATTAAAGCTATGAAAAAAGTTGCTGGTACTCTCAAACTCGATCTCGCACAATACAGAGAGTTAGAAGCATTTGCAAAATTTGGTTCCGATCTCGATAAATCTACCCAAAGAACGTTATCAAAAGGTGAAAGACTTGTTGAGCTTCTTAAACAAGGGCAGTACCAACCGGTGCCTATCGAGCGACAGGTTGTAAGTGTTTACCTTGGCACTAACGAATATTTGAGTGATATTCCAATTGTAGATATTAAAAGATTTGAAAAGGAAATTCTTGAGTTTATCGAAGTTAAATACAATGATATTTTTGAATCGATTAAGAAAGAAAAAGTTCTTAGTGAGGACACTGAAGCAAAGTTAAAGAAAGCTGCTGAAGATTTTCAAAATATATTTAAAAAGAGTGTGTAAAGTAGTTTAATATATTAGATGGCAACATTACAAGACATAAAAAGAAGAATAGTTGGAGTAAAAAGTACTCAAAAAATTACCAGGGCAATGAAAATGATTGCGGCGGCAAAGTTAAGAAAAGCTCAAACTAACGTTTTGAATGCCCGACCTTACACTGATAAGATCGCTTCAATTGTTTCAAGACTTCCTGATGAGGATGACTTATCTTCAAATCCCTTTTTTACACAGAGGGATGTTAAAAATGTAGCCATTGTTGTTGTTACTGCAGATAGAGGACTTTGCGGTTCGTTTAATCAGAATATAATTAAAGAAACCGAAAGATATATTAATGAGGAACTGAAAGCTGAAGATATAAACTACCAGCTTTTTTGTGCAGGTAAAAAAGGCACAGATTATTTTAAAAAAAGAGACTATGAAATCATCGGTGCCGATACAGGATTATTTTCGTCGTTGGAATATATTTCAGCACTTAATATATATGATACTATCGTGCCGAAGTTTCTTGGTGGAGAGTTTGACAGGGTCGTATTAATTTATAATTCATTTGTTTCGATAATCAATCAGAAATTGGAAACCAAACAAATGCTTCCAATCGCGACCGAAAGCAGTACGAAGGAAGAATATAAAGACGATATTAATTACATTTATGAACCCGACCGGGCATACATATTTAAGTATGTCATTCCTAAACATTTGAAAGCCCAGCTTTGGAGAACACTTTTAGAATCGAATGCAGCCGAATTGAGTGCAAGAATGATTGCGATGGATAATGCAACTACTAATGCCGAAGAGATGATTAAGTCTCTGAATCTCACTTACAATAAGGAGAGACAAGCTGCAATTACCAAAGAGATTCTGGAGATAGTCTCGGGCGCAAATGCCTTAAAAGCCAGTTAGCAGTATTAAAATGATTTTTATTATTAAAATCTTTCGTAGGTTTACTGCGAATGTTTGAAGATTTATCTCTTAAATTAGAAACCGCCCTTAAGAAAGTTAGAGGGCAGGGCAAGCTTACAGAGAAAAACATCTCTGATACTTTAAGAGAAATAAGACGAGTTCTTTTAGATGCTGATGTAAACTATAAGGTAGCTAAAGAATTTATTGAAAAAGTTTCGGTCAAAGCTCTTGGCGAAAAAGTTATAGCTTCAATCTCACCCGGTCAATTGATAACTAAGATCATCAATGATGAACTTACTCAGTTGTTAGGTGGTGAAAGACAAGAGCTTAAAATCAATGCTTCGGGAATTACAACAATACTTGTAGTGGGATTACAGGGTTCTGGTAAAACAACTTTTTCTGCAAAACTTGCAAAACGCCTTAAAGAAAATGGCAGAAAAGCTTTACTCGTGGCTGCAGACGTTTATCGCCCTGCAGCTATAGAGCAGTTAAAGCTTTTGGGAAATCAGGTAGATATAAAAGTATTTTCTATTGAAGAGCCTGATGCTGTGAAGGTTGTAAAAGAATCTTTAATTTACGCCAAAGATAGTAATGTTGATACGGTGATAATCGACACTGCCGGACGTTTGCATGTTGATGAAGATATGATGAACGAAGTTTCAACTATTAAGAAATTGGTAAATCCTACAGAAACTTTATTTGTTGTTGATTCAATGACCGGACAGGATGCTGTAAATTCGGCAAAAGCGTTTAACGAAACAGTAAACTTTGATGGAATTGTTCTTACTAAACTTGATGGCGATGCGCGGGGTGGTGCTGCTTTATCGATAAGATCGGTTGTCGGAAAACCGATTAAATTCAGCAGTAACGGTGAAAAGCTGGATGCGCTGGAAATATTTTATCCTGACAGGCTTGCATCCCGTATTTTGGGTAAAGGAGATGTAATTTCTCTCGTTGAAAAAGCCCAGGAAAGCTTCAATCAATCCGAAGCCGAGGAACTCGAGGAAAAGTTTAGGAAAAATAAATTTGATTTTGATGATTTTCTTAAGCAAATTAAAGCTATTAAGAATATGGGTTCTTTGTCATCGCTCCTGGGAATGATTCCCGGCGTTAGTGCGCAGATGAAAAATGCCAGGATAGATGATAATGCTTTTGTAAAAGTTGAAGCAGTTATCAACTCAATGACGAAACAAGAGCGCCGGAATCCAAAAGTCCTGAACGGAAACCGCAGAAAAAGAATTGCCAGAGGCAGCGGTACTTCTATACAGGATGTAAATAAATTAATTAAACAATTTAATGAAATGAAAAAGATGATGAGTCGTTTTTCAAAACATGGTTTTGATAAATCATCTTTTCAGAATATTAAATTCAACTGATAAAATGATAATAGTTGGAGGAAAACTAATTTGGCAGTTAAGATAAGATTAAGAAGGATGGGGAAAAAGAAGCAGCCGATATATAAAATTGTTGCTGCAGATGTAAGATCGCCGCGTGACGGTAAGTTTTTGGAAGCTTTAGGGCTTTATAATCCATTAACAAATCCGCACACCGTTGATGTTAAGGAAGACCGTATACTTTATTGGCTAAGCAACGGTGCTCAGCCGACAAGCACAGTTAAAAGTCTTTTGCGTGAGAAAGGTATTATATTAAAGAATGATTTAATAAAACGTGGATTGGACGAGGAAAAAATAGATTCCGAACTTGCTGAATGGAAAAAACTTAAAGAAGCAAGTGCTGCTTCTAAAGCTAAGAAGAAAAAGATTTCAAGAAAAGCTAAAGCTAAAGTAGAAGAATCCAAAGATTCTGTTGCTGCCGAAGTGCCGGTTGAAGATAAAGCCGAAGAAACTCCCGGCAAGGAAGAGAAGATTGATGAGAGTACAGTAGAAGAATCCAAAGATTCTGTTGCTGCCGAAGTGCCGGTTGAAGATAAAGCTGAAGAAATTCCCGGCAAGGAAGAGAAGATTGATGAGAGTACAGCAGAAGAATCCAAAGATTCTGCTGCCAAAGAGCCGGTCGAAGATAAAGCTGAAAAAACTCCCAGGAAGGAAGAGAATATCGATGAGAGTACAGCAGAAGTTAAGGGTGCTACTTCTGATGAAAAAAAGGCAGAAAAGGAAAAAGAATAAAATACTTTTTCTATTTGTTTAATTTTCTTTTGTACGTAAAATTCTAAATAGCTCCCAGTTCTAATATAGGAGGCTCCGTTTAATGAAAGAGTTCATTGAATTCATCGCTAAACATCTCGTTGATAGCCCTGACCAGGTAAATGTTGATGAAAAAGAATCGGAGGATAATAAAGTAATACTTTCCCTCAAGGTTCAATCGGATGATGTTGGTAAGGTTATTGGAAAGCAGGGAAAAACTGCTCAGGCAATGCGTACTCTTCTTACTGCAATTGCAGCTAAAGATGGAAAACGTGCAATGCTTGAAATACTGGACTAATATAATAGTTCAAAAACATTTGTGAAGGATTACTTTCTAATTGGCAAACTAACTTCTCTTTTTGGAAGAAACGGTTTTGTTAAAATAGAACTGTTTTCCAATTTCTCTGAACAATTGAATGAATTGGATAAAGTGTTCATCGATTTTTGGGGAGATAAAAAAGTGTTTTACGTTGAGGAAGTAAAACATGTCGGGAATGCTTTCGCTTTAAAATTTAATAATTTTAATGACGAAAGAGATGCAGGAGTTTTTATTGGAAAAGATTTATTTGTTGCAAAAGATGATTTTGAAAATTTACCTGGAAACACTTTTTCATTTAACGATTTAATTGGAAGTAAGGTTTTTCAGGGTAATGCAGAAATTGGTGTAATTACGGATGTATTTACTGCGCCTGCAAATGATGTAATTGTAATAAAAAAGAATAATGAAAAAGAATTTCTTCTTCCTTTAGTTCTTGAATTTATTGAAGAATTTGATCCTGAGAAAAAGATATTGATTTTGAAAAAGGAAATTGCTTACGATGATGAGGGTTGATATAATAACCGCTGTGCCGGATTTGCTTGTCAGTCCCTTAAATACGAGTATAATTAGCAGAGCTCAGGCAAAAGGCAAGGTTGAGATTCACGTTCATAATCTGCGTGATTATACACACGATAAACATAAGCAGATTGATGATAAACCTTTTGGAGGCGGGCCGGGAATGATCTTAAAACCGGAACCGTTTTTTGAATGTATTGAAAAGCTGCAAAGTGAACGAAAATATGAGCATATCATATTTACTACTCCTAAAGGTAAAATCTTTGAGCAAAAAACAGCAAACAGATTTTCACTCGCAGTAAACATTATTATCATTGCCGGGCATTATAAAGAGATTGATGACAGAGTAAGAAAATATTTTTCAACCGATGAAATCTCTATCGGAAATTTTGTATTAACCGGCGGTGAACTGCCTGCCCTTATTATTGCTGATGCTGTAATAAGATTGATACCAGGAGTTTTAAACGACAGCGAGGCAGCATTAAACGATTCGTTTCAGGATGGTGAAATAATAGAAACACAATATTTTACGAGACCTGCAGAATACAGGGGAATGAAAGTTCCTGACGTACTGCTCTCAGGAAATGATAAAGAAATAAATAAGTGGAAAGAAGAACAATCAAAGATATTAACAAAAAAATGGAAAGAGTATAATAATTAGCGAGGATTAAAATGGTCGATTTAAATAAAATAGTGCCGGAGCAAATTAAAAATGATTTGCCACAGTTTCGTGGTGGAGATCATATAAAAGTGCATGTTAGAGTAATTGAAGGTGAAAAAGAAAGAATCCAGGCATTTGAAGGTGATGTAATTAGCATTCGTGGTGCCGGTATTAACAGAACTTTCACTGTGCGGAAAATTTCAAGCGGAGTTGGAGTCGAAAGAATATTTCGATTAAACTCACCAAAAATTGCCAAGATTGAGCTGCTTAAACAAGGCGATGTTAGAAGAGCAAAACTCTTTTATCTGAGAGGTCTTTCAGGAAAAGCAGCACGAATCAAATCAAAAAAATCTTAAGTTAACTTTATCAGCCGCTTTTTTAAGCGGCTTTTTTTATATGAAATTATACCTCCCCGATAACGTTTTTGCTCGTGTACTTTTTGAAGAACTTTTTAATGAAGTTAAAGAAAACGTTAACTTTTTACCATCAGCAATTCTTTCAAAAACACTCAATGATGAGCAGCATTCTACAGCTCTAATTCCTACTTTGGAACTTATCACTAACAAGGATTTATTTGTTTCCAAAACTGTTGGTATTTCTTTTGCAGGTCCGCTCAGTAATTCGTTTATTTATTATGAGCCGGGACTTATGGAAGTAGAAAAGATAAAACTCTTGTTGATGATTTCAAACAAAATGGTAATTATAAAGTTACTTTCAATGCAAACGACTTATCAAGCGGTGTCTACATTTACCATATTACAGCAAGCAATAACGGAAGGATATTGTTCGCAGATTTAAAACAGATAATCCTCCTTCACTAAAGTTTACTATACGAAACTTTAGTTTAGTATACCTACGGAGGACAGGTACTGCTGCGATAAAAGTTATGTGTTAAGAACTGGAATTGTGAAGTATTTGTAAAATAATATTTCAGGTATAAGTATAAGCCAGGACCTTCTGCCCTGGCTTTTTGTTTTGAGAATTAGAGAGAAACGTGCGAGACACTTATCACATCGGGGTTATCCCTCATTTGCACTAACATTTCTGAATTTACAGGACTCATCAGTTTCATTGTGCAGCAAGCCGCTACTCCACCTTCGAAAATTAAATTTTCAATCTCCTCTATATTAATATTCCCTTTGCTAATTATTTGCAGAATTGATGCAAGCACCCCGGCTTTATCAAAATGTTTTACAACCAATTGATATTTTATATCTGTTAATTTTGCACGGTTTACCCAATGGTCTATAATGCCGCTGTGTAAATAATGTTTAATAATATTTATTGTTTCTTCTGCCACAGCATTTTGCGCCTGGTTTGTTGAAGCACCAATATGATGTGTTACGTAAATATTCGGATTATCCTGCAGTATTGATTTTACCTCGCCGCTTTTCCCTTCAGGTTCATCATTAAATACATCCAGTGCAACTCTAATATTTTTTTCTTTAATTGCTTCTAACATTGCATCCTCATCTATTACTCCGGGACGGGATGTATTGATAAGAAACGTATTTGGTTTCATATATCCAAACATCTCTTTGTTAAACAGCTTTGTAGTTTCGGGTGTTACAGGAAGATGAATAGAGATAACATCGCATAAAGGTAGAAGTTGATCCATTTCAGCAAAGTCTTTTATTTGTTCACCTTCTATTCGCGAGATATCTTTCCCGTAAACGTTCATCCCCATTGCAATTGCTCTCTGAGCAACTTCTTTACCAATATTTCCCACACCAATTATTCCCAGTGTTTTGCCTTTAAGTCCTTCAGCTTTAGAGTATTCGGCTTTGTTCCATTTACTGTTTTTAAAATCGATAACATTATCAGGTATTCTTCTATCCAATGCTATCATTAATCCGATAGTTAATTCTGCAACGGCAACAGAATTTTTACCAGGACAATTTGCAACATAAATGCCTCTTTTGTTTGCAGCAGGAATATCGATATTGTTCACTCCCGCACCCGCACGGATGATAAGGTTAAGTTTTTTTGCAGTGTTTATAGTATCTGCATTAACCTTTGTCGAACGTACGATGAGTATATCCTGTTCTTTGGCTGCTTCCGGTAAATCATTCTCACCAAGCTTTGGATTATATTCAACATCAAGCTCAAAGCTTTTAAGTTCTTCTACATATTTTTCCGGAAATTTATCTGCTATTAATACTTTTACTTTCATTTTACACCTCTGTATTTTAAATGTCTGAACGAGTGAATAAATAATTAAGGTAATCCTGGAAAGGATTCAACGAATTTTATTTTTACATTAGCGAACGATTCAACAATTTGTACTTTAAGATCAGGAAAAGAATCAACAATTTGCCATTCACCGCATTCATCCGGGAACGAATCCACAATTTTCACTTTTAAATCGGGAAATGATTCGACAACCTTAACCTTAATGTCAGCATAGTGTTCAACAAATTGTATTTTACCGTATAACGGAAAACCATTGAACGTGCAATCTTCTTCCTGAACCAAATACGAAACTTCTGAATTATTTAGCTCGTTTGCGCGGTGATTGAAACCGGCAAGTAAAGTAACCAACGCTCCAATTATTAAATAAAGTTTAATGATATTTTTTCTTTTTATTGATATAATTTGTTACTTAAGCATCGGTATCTTTATTCCAAATTTCTTAGCATTATCAATCGCAGAGACGTACTTCGCATCTGCATGACGAACAATGCCCATAGCGGGATCATAATTTAGAACTCTCTCTAATCTCGTTTCAGCTTCTTTTGTTCCATCGGCTACAATTACCATCCCGGCGTGTATTGAATTACCAATTCCTACACCGCCGCCGTGATGAACGGAAACCCAGCTTGCCCCGCCAATTGTATTCATCAGTGCATTTAGAATCGGCCAATCAGCAATTGCATCACTGCCATCTTTCATTCCTTCTGTTTCCCGGTTGGGTGAAGCAACCGAACCGCAATCGAGGTGATCTCTTCCTATTACAATAGGTGCTTTAATTTTTCCGGAGGCAACAAGATCGTTAAATATTTTTCCCATCTTTGCTCTTTCTCCATAACCCAGCCAGCAAATCCTTGAAGGAAGTCCTTGAAACTGAACTTTCTTTTGAGCCAAATCAATCCAGTTACAAAGAGCTTTGTTATCAGGAAAGGTTTTCTTTATTGCATCATCGGTTAAGTAAATGTCGTTCGGATCGCCTGAAAGAGCAACCCACCTGAATGGTCCTTTTCCATCACAAAATAATGGTCTGATAAATTCAGGAACGAATCCGGGAATATCAAAAGCATTTTCAACTCCGTTGTCTTTAGCTTCACCTCGTATATTATTTCCGTAATCAAAAGTTACAGCACCCTTCTTTTGAAACTCCAGCATTGCCTTAACATGGGTTACGATTGTGGATTGTGCTTGTTTTATATATTCGTTGGGATTATCCTTTCGCAGTGATAAAGCTTCTTCAAAACTCATACCCATCGGAATATAACCGTTCAACGTATCATGTGCAGATGTTTGGTCTGTAAGAACATCGGGGATTACATTTCTTTTAAGTATTTCCGGGAGAATCTCTCCCGCGTTACCAACAAGACCAACAGATAATGCTTCTTTATTTTCTTTTGCGTTCAACACTTTATCCAATGCTTTATCAATGTCATCAGTTAGAAAATCCAGATAACCCGTATCAATTCTTTTTTGTGCACGTTCTCGGTTAACTTCAATACCAAGGAATGCAGCACCATTCATAGTTGCAGAAAGCGGTTGAGCGCCGCCCATTCCACCCAAACCTGCCGTTAAAATAATCTTACCTTTTAAAGTACCGTCAAAATATTTTCTGCCGCACTCGGCAAAAGTTTCATACGTTCCCTGTAAAATTCCTTGTGAACCAATATATATCCAGCTGCCAGCGGTCATCTGCCCGAACATTGTTAAACCTAATCCTTCAAGCCGGCGGAATTCATCCCAGTTTGCCCAATTTGGCACGAGCATTGAATTTGAAATTATAACTCTTGGTGCATCTGTATGAGTTCTAAACACTCCAACAGGTTTGCCTGATTGAACGAGAAGAGTTTCATCATTCTCAAGTTCTTTAAGTGATTTTATAATTGCTTCGTACGCTTCCCAGTTCCTGGCTGCTTTACCGCTTCCGCCATAAATTATTAGCTTTGCCGGATTCTCTGCAACTTCCGGGTCAAGGTTATTCATCAGCATCCTCATTGCAGCTTCCTGAATCCATCCTTTGCAGGATAATTCTGTACCGTGTGGAGCTTTAATTGTTGTTTTATCTTTTTCTAAAATCATTTTATCCTCTGAAATGAGTATCTAATAAATCATTGTATTGATTATATAAAGATTTCATCATCCACTTTTTAATAAACCAGCTTTTATTCATTTGCTTTTTTATATAGTCTACATTTTGTTTTAACTGAAATGTAAACCTTGTCTTTTCATCCTTAGTAAATTTTATAGTTTCATTGTCGGATGTAAGTTTATTCAAAATAGAATTAAATGCTTTGGATTCGGCAAAGTATTGTCTATCACCCTCCATCTGTTTTAGCGATTGCTTGCAGAATGAGCTTAAAAGTTTTTTTTCGTTTTTTGTGAATTCGTAATTATAATTTTGAAAGAGTTTTTTCATTTTGTTTGGATAAATTATTAAATGATAAAAGTTTGTCTCTAATTTTCTGAAAACCGGGTTTTATAATATTATAAATGTAATGAAGCCGTTCGTTGTAATGAATGAATGCCGATTTCATTGCATTGAGTGTAAGTTTTTCAACATCGTCTAATGAAAGACCAAAATGCTCAATTGCCAGCATAAATTCGTTCGTCATTGATGTATCACTCATTAAACGGTCATCGGTATTAAGAATTACTCTGAATTTTTCCTTATATAAAATACCAAATGGATGATTCTCAATTTTATCAACAGCACCTGTATGTACATTACTTAACAGGCAAATTTCTAAAGGAATTCTTTTATCTAAAATATATTGGGCTAACTTTCCGAATCCTACAACATTTCCATCTTTATCGTATGTAAAGTCTTCCATCAGATGAGTTGCATGACCAATCCTGTGAGCTCCGCACCATTGTATCGCCTGCCAGATAGATTCCTTTCCGAATGCCTCACCTGCATGAATGGTAATGTTAAAATTTGCTCTTTCAATAAACTGAAAAGCATCAATATGTTTTTTGGGAGGATAACCACCTTCTTCGCCGGCAAGATCGAAACCCACAACACCCTGGTTACGATAGTTTACTGCAAGCTCTGCAAAGTCAAGTGTGTTCTTCATGTTTCTCATTCCGCAAATTATCAATCCATAACCAACACCAAACTCTTTCTTTCCTCTTTTAAGTCCTTTAAGAACAGCATTAACACTATCTTCATAATAAAGTCCCTTTTGAGTATGAAAGACGGGAGCAAAACGTGATTCAACATAACACACTCCATCGTTCTTCATATCTTCCATCATTTCATAAGCAACTCTTTCGAGAGAATCTTTTGTTTGCATTACGCCGCAAGTGTGTTCAAACCCCTGCAAATACTCAACGAGATTACCTTTGTTAGCTCCGCGATGAAACCACCGTGCTAATTCTTCAGGGTCTTTGGTTGGAAGTTTGGCATATCCATGTTCATTAGCCAATTCAATAATTGTTTGGGGTCTTAATCCCCCATCAAGATGATCATGTAGCAGCACCTTGGGAACATCTCTAATAATTTTTTCAGTTGTCAAAACTACCTCAATTTATTGATAGTAAAAATATTTGATTCTGTTAGCAAAAGCAATAAAATCACTCAAAAGTAATATCTCATAAGGGAGTATTATCATTATTATTGAGATTAAGTGTTTGGGATGGCTCACAATTCTTGACTATCGAAAGGTAATGTGGTAATTTTCAGACATTAATAATTTTTATATTTATTGGAGTAGTGATGCAAAAATCTAAAATATTATTGGCAGTTGCTCTTTTTGCAGGAATGATTTTAAGCGGTTTTCAATGTTCATCAACTGAATTAACAAGTGCACGTTTATACATTCAGCAAAAGAATTTTGACAAAGCTATAGAAGTATTAAAAAAGGATGT
>Ga0209997_10000229_pt1 | contig 17856 bp, 25 predicted proteins | sample CR04metaG_FD_182079 | JGI IMG/M metagenome (GOLD analysis project Ga0209997, IMG submission 182079) | Deep subsurface microbial communities from Mariana Trench to uncover new lineages of life (NeLLi) - CR04 metaG (SPAdes) (version 2) | ecosystem: Environmental > Aquatic > Marine > Ocean trench...
TCAATGGATATGACTGTCTTGGCGTTTAATTTTAATTCTAATTCTTTTGCAAGCTCTCCAATCTCTTTTCCTGAATAGATTTCCTTTGATCCTTCTAGAAGAATCCGTTCACCTTTTTCTACATTCTTTCCCCCAAATTTGTTTTTGAGGAACTTTGTAATTTCTGATAATTCCTTTCGGTCTATATTGTTATGATAATATGTTATTCCTTTAACTGACTCATAATCTTTAGGGGTACCATACTTGTACAGAAAAACTCCAACAAATTTTGCATCTTCTTCTGGTTCTCGGGTACATTTTATTTCCCAGTTGAGAACTTTGCTTTCATTATACGATAGTTTTTCTACTTCCTCAATAGTTAATTTCCAATACCTCATTCGTGGCATGCACATTCAACGATTTTTCCGATATAAATTCAATTCTATAAAATTTGTTTTTTTAACATTCTATTGAATTTACATTGAATCTTATTAACGAGTATGCAGTATATAGACAACATGGGCATTAGGATTACTGTGGTACTTTTAGAAAGTAACGTGGAAAAACTCCGAGGGATTCAAGCAAAATTAATTAAGAATTCAACAAAATCTGTTAGTTTTTCAAATGTACTAAACCAAGTTGTAGAAGAAGGGCTGAGAAAATTTAAACCATAGGGCTTTTCATTTTTTAATGAATGAAACTCTTTGCTGAACTTTAACAGATATAATATACATTAGTTTAAAATCAAAATCATGCCATCATTTCTGGTACATGTAGTTATTGAGAACAAACCAAGTATTAGTGACCCAGAAGGCGAAACTATTCTTAAGGATCTTGTTTTGAAAGGAAATTATTTATCAGTAAAAAAAATACGTTGTGCAAAAATGTTAAAGTTTAAGATAAATGAAAAAAGTAAAGAAACAGCAGAGAAAAAAATTCGTAAGCTTTGCGATGATCTTCGAATCTTTAACCCAATGGTTAGCAAAATTACTATTGAGGTCTTTGATGATTAGGAGTTTTCTGATCCAATATTTTTAACCGTGCCTTCAATTAGCAACTTGCTTCGCAAAAAATCAGCTAAGTCAGTTTGGGTAATTACTCCCACCAATTTCTCATTTTCTAAAACAATTAATCTGCGTATGTTGTGATTTAGCATTTTTTGTACTGCGTCTTCAATTTCAGTTGAAGGCTCTACCCATCTAAACTTGTAAGACATTATCTCAGATAGTGGAATAAGTGAGGCCTGCTTATCTTGAGCAGCTATTTTTCTAACAAAATCTCTTTCAGTAATTACACCAATAGGTTTGCCATCTTTTACGATAACCAAAAAGCTGATATCTTTTTCAGAGATCAATTTTGCAGCATCTAGTGCAGACGTGTCTTCCTGAATTGTTATGACATTTTTTTTCATAATATCTCGTATTTGACCCATGCAGATTGTTGTTAGGAATCCAAATAAAAATAGTTTTACGTCATTTGATTTTAATTACACGTTAACCTACAAACTGTGTGAAAGTCGGGGTAATTGTTTTTCCTGGCAGTAACTGTGATCGCGATATGTATCATGTGCTTAGAGATGTTTTTAAAATTAATACCGAGTACTTTTGGCATGAAAAAAACCTCTCAAAAAATCTAGACGCAGTCATTCTTCCTGGGGGATTCTCATATGGAGACAGACTTAGAGCAGGCGTAATTGCAGCTCACAGCCCGATAATTTCTGATGTTAAAAAATTTGCCTCAAAAGGAATTCCAATTTTAGGAGTTTGTAATGGATTCCAAATTTTAGTTGAAGCTGGATTGTTGCCCGGAGTTTTATTGAAAAATAATTCACTGAATTTCATGTGTGAGTGGACAAATCTAATTGTTGAAAATACTAAAACCCCCTTTACTAACAAATTAAAACTAGGCCAAAAAATCCCAATCCCAATTGCTAATGGAGAGGGAAGATTTTTTGCAGATGAAAAAACAATAAAACTTTTGAAAAAAAATAATCAGATTGTATTTAGATATTCTGAAATTGTTAATGGTTCAACTTTTAGAATAGCTGGAATTTGTAACAAAGACAGAAACGTTGTTGGTATGATGCCCCATCCAGAACGTGCAACTGAGCCAGAAATTAATCCGATAGACTCTAAACCATCTTCATTGATTTTTGAGTCTCTTTTAAATGCAATTGGTGAAGCACAGTGAGTCTTGCAAAGCAAGAATCTGCATATCTTGAAAAAAAAATTGGCAGAAAACCAACTCAAACTGAATTTCAAATAGTTGCTGCAGAGTGGTCTGAACATTGCTCTTACAAATCATCAAAAAAACATCTCAAAATGTTACCCATGAGTGGACCTAATGTAATTTCTGGAAAAGGATATGATTCAGGGGTACTTGATGTGGGTGATGATTATGTTGTAACCGTTCATATTGAAAGTCACAATCATCCCTCTGCAGTTGAGCCATTTGGTGGAGCAGCTACTGGAGTTGGTGGTGTTATTCGAGATATTTTATCTGTAGGTACACGACCAATTGCAATCCTAGATGGATTACGTTTTGGTGACATTGAAAAGGACTCCCATGCTAGGTGGCTTTTTAAAAATGCAGTTTCTGGAATTGCTGATTATGGAAACTGTTTAGGGATTCCAACCATTGGGGGAGAAGTTGAATTTGACAAATGTTATTCAGATTACGCTCTAATTGATGTTTTAGCAATTGGTTTTGGCAAAAAAGATCGTTTGATTAAAAATCATGCTAATACAGATGACCTTGTAGTTTTACTTGGAGGCCCCACTGGCAGAGACGGAATTGGAGGTTCACAATTTGCTTCTGATTCACTAGAATCAGAAGATAGGTCTGCAGTACAAATTCCAGATCCATTTATTGAAAAACTAATCATTGAGGCAATTTTGGAAGCAAGAAATGAAAAATGTATCAATGCAATGAAGGATCTCGGAGGAGGAGGTTTGTCGTGTGCAGTATCAGAAACTGCCGATTCTTTAGGAATAGGAATCGAGCTTGATGTAAACCATATCCATACAAAAGAATTTGATATGGAACCTCATGAAATAATGGTTTCTGAATCTCAAGAAAGAATGTTAATAATCACTGATGATAAAAAACTAAAAAAATTAAAAAACATATGCAAAAAATTTCGAATCCAGTGTTCTGTCATAGGAAAGGTTAAGGCGGATAATTTAATGCGTGTAAAAAAAGGCTCAAAAACGTTAGCATCTTTGCCAACTCAGATTGTTGCAAATGCCCCTTTACTTGATAGGCCTCATAGTATTCCAAAATATCTTAAACAATTGCCAGTAAATCACACTGCTCCAAAAAATCAAAATTTCACTAACATAATTTTGAAAATGATTTCTAGCCCAAATATTGCAAACAAAAATTGGGTATATGGACAATATGATCATGAAGTAGGAATTAGAACAGTAATCAAACCAGGTCGTAATGCATCTGTTTTAAGACTTGATAATGGAAAATTTCTTGCAGTAAAAATTGATGCAAACCCCAAGCATTGTTACATTGATCCAAAACAAGGCGCTATTGGATGTTTTGAAGAAGCATGTAGAAATGTAGTTTGTACAGGAGCTACACCTATTGGAATGGTGGACCATTTACAATTTGGAAACCCAGAAGATCCTGAAATTTTTTGGACATTTTTAGAATCACTCAAAGGAATAACTGATTTTGCAAAAGATTTCAAAATCCCTTGTGTTGGCGGAAAAGTTAGTTTTTACAATGAAACTCTTAAAGGGCCAATCAAACCAACTCCTCTGATTGGGATCTTGGGAATTATTGAAAAACAACCGCTTCGTCCTGCCCAAATAAAATCTGGTGATGTTCTTGTAATTATTGGTGAAACAAAAAATGAGATGGGCGGTTCTGAGTATCTTGAATATATTCATGATTTCATTGGTGGCAAATGCCCTCAAGTTGATTTCAAAAAATCAAAGAAAAACATGAATGCGGTTCTAGAAATAATTAAAAAAAATCTTGCAAAATGTGTTCACGATTGTTCTAAAGGCGGTCTAGCAATTGCAATATCTGAATTATGCATGAATAATAGGATTGGATGTAAAATTTCTTTTGACAAGGTCCCATCTAAAAATCTAGAAAATGATGAATTGCTTTTTTCAGAAAGTCATTCAAGATATTTGATCGTAGTTGAGAAAAAAAATCTAAGTAAAATCAAAAAACTCCTGTCAGAAAAAAACTTGGATTATGACACCATAGGCAATTTTGGAGGAACAAAAATATTGTTTAAGAAAAATTCAGCAAACATTGCAAATCTAAGCGTTGATAAGACACGTTTGAATTGGATGAGCTCATTAGAGGAGATAGTAGTTCATGGTTAAGGAAAATTGTGGAGTAGTTGGGATATTTAGTCAGGATGGTTCAAATGTTATTCCTATGATAATTGATTCACTTCGTGCATTACAGCATAGAGGCCAAGAAGCATGGGGCCTAGCAGTACCAAATAAAGACCCAATGAAAAAAATTGGCCTAGTTTCCGCATCAGCATCTGAGTTTAAAAAAATCTCTAAAGAGTATTCATCTCCAGCAGCAATAGGCCATGTCCGATATTCTACTATTGGAAAAAGCAATCTTGAGAATGCACAACCCATCAAAGTAAAGGATCTTTGTATAGCCCATAATGGAACAATATCTAATGTTGAGGAACTTTCAAATCTCGTAGGTGGGTGTACCTTTACCCCGCAAAACTCAAGTGATACTTTGGTAGCAGCTCAAAGATTAGTTTCTCTAATTTCCGAAAAAGGGAAACTTTCTAGCGCATTATCGGTTCTCAAAAATGAGATGGTAGGCTCTTATTGTTTTACATTCTTATCAGATGACAACTCTGTATATGCTGCAAGAGATCCACGAGGTTTTAGACCACTGGTCTTAGGACAAAAGCAAGAAAATAACTCCTACATTGTTGCATCAGAGTCTTCAGCTTTGTCAGCAGTTGGTGCAAAATTAGTTAGAGATGTAAATCCTGGAGAGTTAATCAAATTTAGTAAAAATGGGATGGAGACTGAAATGTTTTCAGACGATAACCAAAGATCACATTGTTCATTTGAATTTACATATTTTGCTCACCCAACTAGTAAAATGGAAGGAACAAATATTTACTTGGCCCGAAAAAAAATTGGTCAATACTTGGCCAAAAAATTCCCAATAAAAGATGCAGATCTTGTAATCCCAGTACCAGATTCTGCAAGGCCAGCTGCATTAGGTTATGCACAAGAGACTGGCATACCATTTGATGAAGGTCTCATAAAAGATCGTTATAGTAAGAAAGGTCCACTGCGTAGTTTTATTGAACCTCATCAAAGTGACCGAATAGAAATTAATCGATGGATATTTCCAATAACTGAGATTATTGAAGGAAAACATGTCGTAGTAATTGATGATAGCCTAGTTAGAGGAACAAGCTCCAGAGCTATAATCAAGGCACTAAAAAAATCAGGAGCAAAAAAAATTAGTATGTTAATCACTTATCCTCCAATCCAATTCCCGTGTTATGCTGGCATTGATTTTCCTTCTCAAGATGAATTAGCAACCTACGTAAATGGTAAGGAAATTTCGCTTGAGGAAATTATCGAAAAGGTTCGCTCTGATATTGGGGCAGATTTTCTTGGATACAATGATTCAGAAAACCTTGCTAAAGCAATAGGTATTCCACATGACTCTATGTGTTTTACATGTACCACTGGAAATTATGATTCTTTGGGAATAAAGCCGTCATTTAAAACAAGAATCGAAATGAAAGGAGAGTAATCTCAATTATTTGTGAAACAATTTCATGATAATTTTAGCATTAATGGATGCTCTTATTGAATTTCCATTTTGGAACTAGTATTTTGTCTTAAGATCCAGATCCGATATAAGAATCGCGATCTATTATTGAGTATGGACTGGGAAGAAAAACCAATTAATATTGTAAATTTCACTCCTGATTCGAAACTATACGAATACAAACTAGGTATAGAAAGGATCACCGACGATCTTGTAAAATTCGGATTAACCAAGAGTCAGGCTAAGGTTTTCATATATTTGGGAAAATATGGTTCAAAAACCTCTCCAGAAGTTTGTAAGGATCTAAAACTGCCACGTACTGAAACTTATCATATTCTCAATGTGCTAACAAATCGTGGAATCGTAGTTAACGAATTTTCACATCCCACTATGTATTCCGCTATTCAAATGGAAGTGGCTATTAAGATTATGATCCAGACCGAACAAGCAAAGATAGGTATGTTAGCAGAAAAAGAAAAGGAGATCACCAAATTATGGAACAAAATACCATTATTTTTTACACCAACTTGCAAACCTGAATTTGAAAAATTCCAAATGCTTCAAGGCCTACCTAGAATTCACAGTAAAATGAAAAATATGATTTCAAATGCAAAAGTTGGCTGTAAATTGTTGTGTGGGGTAAAAGATCTATCACGATTTTACTATTCAAATTTGTTAGAGTCTTTTGATTCCTCTACATTGGACTTAAAATTAATAATTTCTACAGAAGATGTGATGCCTGAATTTATGGCAAAAATGAATAAATTAAAAATTAAAATTTTACCACAAACCATGGCTCGAAACCAATGTTTTCTCATCAAAGATGATGAAGAATTATTAATTTTCTTGCGAAATGCAAATTTTCCAGCTAAAGAAATCTTTGCATTTTGGACTGACTCTAAATCTCTCATCGAATCGATAAAACTACTTTTTAATTACTCTTGGAAAAGCTCAAAGACAGTAGAACAAAAACAATTAATGATTCAAAACTAGAATAAACCTCAACAAACTATTCATCATTTTTAGAGTATGTACCAAGCTTTTTTGGACCAATTTAAAAGATAGAATGACACATATCAACTTGTGACTACTTATCAAAAACTCGTATTGGGAGGAGTTGGAGTAATTGTCATTTTAGGTATTGTTATAGGTCTTTTTGTAACAAAGGGCGTAATCTCATCTGAAGAGTATGAAATCTTTGTGGATCCTTTCAAAGATGAACAAGATCTTTTTGTTATGGCCAGAGTAATAATTCAAAATGTAGGCAATCAACCTTTGACAAATGTTAGAGCAAATTTTGGTGGTGGCGATATTCAAGAACTTGGAACCTTGACTCCAGGGCAAAAAATCATTATTTCACCGCCTCCAGATAATGCGTTGGAATTTGTAATGGTTACAGCAGAAGAAGGAATTTTAGTCAGCAAGGCATATCGTATTCCTATTAAACTTCCTGGGATGATGGGTTCTTAGTAAAAACCTACGAATTAAATGATCTTGAAAATTAGATTCATTAATTGAAATTTCTAGCATCAGGAAAAGTAAAGGATATTTATGATTTGGATGATGGTAATCTTCTTTTTTTATTCAGCGATAGAGTCTCAGCATATGATGTAAAATTTCATGAAGAAATTCCAAGGAAAGGAGAAGTCCTTTGTAAATTTGCAGAATTTTGGTTTAATGAATTAGATTTTGAAAACCATTTTGTAAGAACTGAATCCAAAACTGGAATAATTGTAAAAAAAATGAAAATGCTTCCAATTGAATGTGTGGTACGTGGTTATTTTTATGGTAGTATAGTTAAAAGGTGGAAAAATAATGAAATATCTTTGCCTGATAATTCTAGTACTGAACTTGCAGCCAAATTATCAAAACCAATTTTTGATCCAACCACAAAATCAACTCATGATATATCTATTGACAAAAATCGTGCATTAGAAATGGGACTTGTTACAAATGAGGAATTTGATTGGCTATCAAACACCTCAATCAAAATCTATGAAAAAATGGCATCTACTGCAAATAATGTAGGATTTATCTTAGCAGATTTAAAATTAGAATTTGGAAAACTTGATGATAAGATACTTCTTGGAGATTCAATAGGTCCTGATGAATATCGATTGTGGCCTAAGGACTCTTATGCAGTAGGCAAAACTCAAGAGGCATATGATAAACAATTACTCCGTGACTGGTTAACCCAAAATGGTTATCAACAAAAATTTGATGAGGCTCGGGCAAAAGACCAAGAGCCCACACCTCCTTCCATTCCTCAAAGCTTGATTAAGAAAATAACTGAACGCTATATCATTGCATATGAACGATTTACTAAGAAATCCCTTTCACTATAATTTTTCATATTTTACAAATAATTCAAATGGCTGTTTTGACCTTGTCATAGCATGAAATTCTCAAATAATACCAGAATTTTTCCTGGAGGGTTAATTTATAATTAATTTTGTAATGATATCATCTAAATTAATTTACTATCAAATATATGGTATTAAAATAATAATTTTCGTAAGTAACTAATTATCTTCATAGTGGTTGAAGATAATTAGTAATAAAAAAAAATTGATGCGAATAGACAAAAAAATATGATACATCGATCTTTTAGCTTAGATGATTATTCAAAACTACAATGTCTACATTAATGGAGAAGTCTATTAGGGTAAATAGAATAGTTACAACTTCAGGAATCGAAGCTAGAGCCATTGAAGAACCAACTAGAACAAAAATTCTTAAAATATTATACAAAAAACAATTAACTGCTGAACAAATTTTAAACGAATTAAAAAAAACTGGATATAACAAAGCATTAACCACTATTCGACATCATATAGATATTCTAAAAATTTCGGGATTAATCGAAGTTGTGAAAATCCAGGAATGTAGAGGAGCTATTGCTAAATTTTATGGAACTTCTACAAAACTTTTAGAGTATGACACACCAGATGATTTTGATTCTAAATACGCCAATCTCATAAAATCAACCTCTGGGAAGATCGAAAAACTTGTAAAAAATATTTCCCAAAAAACTTACTCAAAAACAAAAAATCAAAATACTTCTGAAATTGAAAGTTATAATCAATACCTACTTATGGAAATTGTTAACCGTGCGTTAACAAATGTTTTAGAAAACTCTAAAATTAAATAATTTCAATTGAAAAAACTCCATTAGTTTTTGGATTTTGTAAAATCTGAATTAAATCTCTGGGAATAGAATCTGAGGCTTTATCACAATTTACCGCTAAAGTTCTTGGACAAACATAATTACTTTTTCTTAAAACAATGTCATTGGGATCGGAGCAAATTAGATCTCGATGTCCTCTGCCTTTAATTTTAAAAACATATTCATTTACAATAATTGAAAAAATTACTCTAGAATTAGGATCTTTTAGTTTTTCCTTAATTTTAGTTGGGATCTCACTACAACCATATTTTGCATTTATCCCAATAATGCAATCTCCACTTGGAGTTAGAGTAGATTCCTTTGTAATCTCAATAGTATTTTTATGAAGTGATCTAATATTTTCATGACCCCTAAAAGGAATTTCAAAATACACAATTTCAACGGGACTAGACTTAAATTAAACTTTCAAAGCATTGAAGATTGATTTGCTACCCACACAACAAGGATACGATAGAGCAATTACGGTTTTTTCACCAGATGGTAGATTGTACCAAGTAGAATATGCAATTGAAACTGTACGACGTGGCACAATTGCAGTTGGGATTAAAAGTAAAGATGGAATCATCATCGCTGTAGAAGAAAAACCAAGAAAGCTTCAGATTTCTCAAACGGCTCAAAAAATATTTCAAGTAGATGATCATATTGGAGTAGCGGCGGCAGGTTATATTCCAGATGCTAGAAGCCAAGTGGATAACGCAAGATTTTTCTCTCAAAGTAACAAATTAATTTATGATGAAATAGTAGATGTTGAAACCATTGCCAAACACTTGGCCGATCAATGTCAACAATTCACACAATATGCTGGAGTTCGTCCATTTGGTGTATCATTAATACTTGGAGGAATCGACACTCACGGAACGCAACTCTTTTTGACCGATCCAAGTGGAACATACATCTCTTATGACGCAGTTGCAATTGGGTCAGGCTCTGATCAAGTAACAGAATTTCTCGAAAAGAATTACAAACCAGATCTCTCTCTTGATGATGCTGGGGCATTAGCTGCTGCATCTATATACATTGCAAGTGAAGATAAAGAAGGTTCACAACACATCATAATGTCTCAAATTCTAGCTGACACAAAAACATTTGAGATCATGCCTAAAGAACAAGTTAATAAATATGCAAAAATTGCATCTGAAAAATATCCCTCTGATAAAAGCTAGCAGATAGTATTATTACAATTAAAGTAAAGATATTACATTGACACTTTCGATCGCAATTCCTGATTCGTCTTTATCTGATGAAATTACACAAAAAGAAAAATCGGCTAAAATCTCCAAAATAGCAAGAGCATGTGCAATTTTTCAAATAGACGAAATTTTCATTTATCATGAAACTTTAGGCGAAAAAAGTGATGGTATACTCATGGCTACGATTTTAAAGTATTTGGAAACTCCCCAATATTTTAGAAGAAACTTGTATCCAAAAATGGATTTACTAAAATATTCTGGGATCTTACACCCATTAAATATTCCAAGTCACAGCAAAATCTCAGACCCAAGGAAAATCAAATCTGGTGATATACGAGAGGGACTAGTAGTTTCAGTAAAAGGGAAAAAATTTGTAGATACTGCAATTAAACATTTGGTATCATATTTTGGTAAAAAAAAAATTGGGCAAAGAATAACTGTGCAATTTAAAACTGTTAGTCCTAATTTCACAATTAAAGAGATTTCTAGAGATGATGTAAAAGAGTATTGGGGATACAAAGTAAAAGAACGAGGGAATCTTTTTTCATTACTTTCGTCATGGGACGGAAAAATTATATTAACATCAAAAAAAGGAAAATTAATCTCGAAAGAATTTCTAAAATCATATTCAGAAAGGAATAAACCGATTCTCGTAGTTTTTGGTTCTCCTGAACGAGGTCTCCATGAAATTATGGGAGGAAAAATTAACCAAGTCCAAAATTCAAAAATTTTGAATTTCTTTCCCAATCAGGCAACAGATACTGTTAGATTAGACGAGGCAATTAATGGTGTGCTTTCAATTCTTAATCTATTTCAAGCACATTAGATTTAATATTCAAAAATTCTATCACAAGATATGGGTAAACAAAAAAAATTTCTTCTCTTTGCAATAATAATTGGAATAGCTGGAGTTGTAATAGGTTCAATAACACTATTTTATTCCATAGACGGTTTGTTAAGTACATGATAATTTTTATAAAATTTTCAGGTAAACATTGAAATTTTTAGTAGGTATATAATGGGGTTAACGACTTTTTCCGTTTAACATTGGGTCATAGAAAACGTAGTTCTCCACGTAGAGGTAGTCTAGCATATCTTCCTAAAGGGCGCGCTAAAAGTACTGAAGCTAGAATTCGTGCATGGCCTAAAATTGACTCTGAGGAACCAAAACTATTAGCCCACGCAGGATTCAAAGTTGGATGTGTTCAACTTGTTAGTATAGATGATAGAGATAAAACTCCAAACGCTGGAAAACAACTTGTTAGTCTTGGAACAGTTATTGTTACTCCTCCATTATTTGTAATAGGAATTCGTGGATATACAAAAGAAAAAATAGGATTTCAAGCTGATTTTGATATTTACGCAAAAGATCTACCAAAACATTTTTTAAAATTTTTAAAATTAAGAACTGAAGGAAGTAATTTAGAACAAGTTGTGAAACATCTTGGTCACATTAAAGAAATTTATGCAATAGTTGGAATTACTCCAACTGTGAATCTTGATCAAAAGAAACCTTACATTTTTGAAGCTGCTGTAAAGGGTGGAGACATTAAAAAACAATTTGAATTTGTAAAAAACCTACTTGGAAAAGAAGTGAAAATTGACCAAGTCTTTGAGACCGGTGCAAGTGTTGATACTGCTGCTATTACGAAAGGAAAAGGATGGGAAGGCCCAATTACTAGATGGGGTGTGAAAAAGAAACAACATAAATCAAGAAAAAGTGTAAGAGCAGTTGGTTCACTAGGTCCGATTTCCCCTCAAAATGTGATGTACACCGTTCCCAGAGCAGGTCAACGAGGATTTCATCAAAGAATTGAATACAGTAAAAGAATTATGGTAATGAGTAATACAGAAAAAAATGAAATTAAGATTAATCCCGAAGGCGGATACAAACATTTTGGTTTTGTAGATGGCGACTTTGTTATTCTAAAAGGTTCTGTTCCAGGAACTTATCGACGTTTAATTAAATTACGCTCTCAAATAAGAAACGTACCTCATAAAATTCTCAAACCAAATATTCTAGAGGTAATTTTGTAATGAAAGTTCAAACTTTTACGACCACAGGAACAAAAGAAACTGAAATTGAATTACCATTAGTTTTCTCTACCCCGTTTAGAAAAGATCTTATTCACAAAGCAGTAATTCATCTTACAACTAATCAATTTCAAAAACAAGGGAGACATCCAACAGCAGGAGAAGATGTTGTAGCTGATTCAAATAATCCTCCTACTGGTCAAGGCAGAGCAAGAATTGCCCGTATGAGAGGAGGAGGCGGGGGACGACAAGGCGAAGCAGGAGAGGTTGCATCAATTAAAGGCGGAAGACAAGCTCATGCTCCTACTTCAGAAAAAGTTATTGTAAAAAAACTAAATAAAAAAGAAAATAAACTTGCACTGTGTTCTGCTATTGCAGCCACATCGTCAAAGCAAATTATCGAGTCTCGTGGTCATATCTTAGAAAAAATTGATACCTTTCCTATGATCATTTCAGATGATATTGAAAAAGTCTCCAAAGCTAGCGATATGAAAAAAATCCTTGAACTACTACATCTTACTCCAGATATTGAAAGATTATTATCTAGAAAAGCTAGAAGTGGAAAATCTGCATTAAGAGGACGAGGAAAAAAAACTGGAAGAAGTGTTTTATTTGTAACAACGGATGCCACAAAACTCTCAAAAGCATGTGGTTCATTTCCTGGAGTTGAAGTCTGTTCAGTGAAGAATCTTAGTGTTTTGGATTTAGCACCAGGAGCAGTTCCAATTAGATTAACAGTTTATTCAAAAAGTGCAATTGAGGAGATTTCTAAAATTAAATCCCCTCATCTTGAATTAATGGTGAAATTAAAATGAATTTAGAAGAGGCTACAAAAATTATCTTACGACCATACATTACAGAAAAAACATTTGCTATGGTAGAAAATGATCAAAGAATTTGTTTCATCGTAGATCATAATGCTGCTAAACCAAAAATTGCCCAAGCTATAAAGATTCTATACGATGAAAAAGTAGTTCGTGTTAACACCGCTAAAACAGTTTATGGAAAAAAGGCTTTTGTAAAATTTGAAACCATTGATAAAGCACGAGATTTGGCAACAAAGATAGGAATGCTATAATATGGTTCTAAAATCCTCTCAATTTACAATCAAGGAGAAAGATAATGGCTAAAAAATTCGATTATCACGGAATTAATTTACAGGAATTGGAGAAAATGCCCACGGAAAAACTTTTTCAGTTGTTTCCGTCTAGGGCTAGACGATCTCTTACTCGAGGAATTAATGAAGGTAAAAGAAAATTAATTGAAGAGATAAAATTAGCAAAGGCGGGAAATCTAAAGAATCCAATTAGAACACACCTAAGAGATTTGATTATTCTTCCTTACATGGTTGGTGTCCAAGTAAATGTATTCTCAGGAAAAGAATTTGTTCCTGTTACTATTTCCCCACAAATGATTAACCATTATCTTGGCGAATTCGTTATTACAAATAAAAGAGTCTCGCATGGTGCTCCTGGAGTAGGCGCGTCCAGATCAAGTCTATACGTCCCATTAAAGTGATTAACATGTCTAAATTCAAATACGCGTTTCAAAATTTTGATTCTACAAGACATGTGAGGGCTTCTTTAAGAGAAAAACAAATTTCACATAAACACGCTCGTGAAATTGCAGTTGCGATTAAAGGTCTTTCTATAGAAAAAGCAAGAGACTATCTTCAAAGTGTAAGAAATCTGAAACGTTGTGTTCCGTTTAGACGATATAAGAATCAAGTAGGTCATAAATCTGATCCTGGAGTTATGTCAGGGCGGTATCCACAAAAATCTGCTGTTGAATTTCTTAAACTTCTTGATAATTTAGAATCTAATGCTGAATACAAGGGTATGGATTTAGATAGACTCAAAATCATTAATGCTACTGTACACAAAGGGGTAGTAATAAAAAGATTCATTCCAAGAGCAATGGGTAGAGCGACTCCAAAAAATAATGTATTAACACATGTTGAACTTGTAGCTCAAGAGGTATAGAATTGTCATCAGTAAAAAATGTAATTAAAGATAATTATAATATGATGTTGCTTAATGATTACCTACGTGAAAAAATTAAAGATGCGGGTTTTTCACAGCTAGAAATTTCCAAAACTCCAACAGGCTCACGTATAGTATTGCATGTCACCAGACCAGGAATTGTTATTGGGCGTAAAGGAAGTGGTATTAGAGAATTAACCGAAGTACTTTCTTCAAAATTTGGTTTAAAAAATCCACAAATTTCTGTTGTTGAAATTCAAAAACCAGAATTATCCCCAACTGTTATGTGTAATAGACTAGCGGCTCACATTGAAAGAGGTACAGCATTTCGACGTGCTACAATGTGGACTTTGCAACAAATTATGGAAAATGGAGCAATGGGAGTTCAAATCACAGTTTCAGGAAAATTAAGAGGTGATCGTTCTGCATTTGAAAAACATTCTGTTGGAATTTTACCAAGAGCAGGACATCATGCAGATGTAATAGTATCTGAAGACATTGCTCACGTAAAAACTCCTATGGGCCTTATTGGAATTAGAGTTAGAATTGCTGAAAAAGAAAAACTTATTCCTGAATTTGAATTAAAACAGAAAAAACAAGAAAAAGTAAAGCAGGATATTGCTCCCCCAATTAAAGACGAAGATTCAGGAACGATAAAAGATAAAACTATAGATGAGATTAAGGTCAAAACAGAAACTGAACAAATTAAAATTGACGAAGAAAAAATGAAAAAAATTGAAACGTTAGAAGAAGAGGAAAACAAATTAAAAAATGACTAGATTAAAAATGAAAACAATACACGCATTAAATGATAAAGATCTACTGGATAGATTACAACAACTTCGTTCAGATCTTACCAGACTAAAAATTGATTCCTCTAAGGGTACACTACGTAAGGAGAGCGGTAAGATAAAACCATTGAAAAGGGATATCGCAAGAATCTTGACAAGACTAAGTGAGATGGGAAAAAAATGATTACGCTTGAAAATATCCCAATACATGAATTAATTGGACTAAAAACAATAATTTCCGATTCGCCTAACAAGCAGATTATAGGATTAAGTGGTACTATTGTTGATGAAACCAAATCCATGTTTGTTATTAATACAAAAAAAGGATTCAAAATGATTCCAAAAAAATACAACACTTGGAAATTTTATATTAACAAGAAAGAAACAACTCTTTCAGGAACTCTTTTTGAAAAAAGATCATTTGAAAGATTAGAGACAAAGATATGACAAGAAATATAGGAATTCCAATCACTGTGCCAAAAAAAAAGTGTAATGATAAACATTGTCCATTTCATGGAATTTTAAGTGTTAGAGGGAAATTATTTGAAGGTAAAGTTGTTAGTGCAAAAGCCAAAAATACAATTGTATTACAAAAAGAATCACTTGTTTATTTTAGTAAATTCAAAAGATACGCTAGAAGTAAAAGTACTATTCATGCTTACAAACCTTCATGTATTGATGTTGAAGAAGGTGATTCAGTTTTAACTGCAGAATGTAGACCTGTTTCAAAATCTGTTTCTTTTGTGGTTGTGGAGGTTAAAAAATAGTGTCACAAGGTAGAAGTCGTGGAAAAGCAAAAGGTGTTCAAGAATTTCGTCCATATGTAACCAGAGTACTGCCTGTAGGTGCTCAAATTATTTGTGCTGATAATACTGGTGCAAAAATATTAGAGATTATTATGGTTCATAAAATCAAAACACGAGCATCTAGATTGCCTGCAGCTGCAGTGGGTGATTATGTTAGTGTTGTAGTGAAAAAAGGTCCAGCTGAATTAAGAAAACAAGTTCATGGTGCAGTTATAATCAGACAAAAGTATCCAGTTCGAAGACTTAACGGCGTTAGAGTAACTTTTGAAGATAACGCAGCAGTTCTTGTAACACCAGAAGGAGAAATTAAAGGAACTGACATTAAAGGACCTGTAGCAGCTGAAGCATCAGAAAAATGGCCTAGAGTAGCAAACCTCGCATCAATGGTGGTATAATTGAAACCAACAAAAATGAGAAACCGTCAAATTTATCAAGCATCATTTGCTGTAAGGAGTAAACAACTTTCAGGACCACTTTCAAAAGAACTTAGAAAAAAATATGGAAAACGAAGTATACGATTAGCACTTGATGATACTGTACGAATTATTCGAGGAGAATACAAAGGCATTGATGGAAAAATCACAAAAATTTCTATAGCAAAAGGTGGTATAGCTATTGAAGGAATTAAAAAAGAAAAATTAAAAGGTGAAAAGATTGACGTTTACATTCCGTCTTCCAACATATTGATTACCTCACTAAACACTGATGATCATTGGCGTAAAAGTAAATTAGAAGGTAAAAAACCTAAATCTACTCCTAAAGAAACGAAACAGGAAAAACCTAAAGAAACGAAACAGGAAAAACCTAAAGAAACGAAACAGGAAAAACCTAAAGAAACGAAACAGGAAAAACCTAAAGAAACGAAACAGGAAAAACCTAAAGAAACGAAACAGGAAAAACCTAAAGAGATCACACCAGAAAAAACTAAAGAAAATATCACAAAGAAAACTAAAACAAAATCTAAGGAGGTTAAAAACTAAACATGGTCAGCATTGCAGGCAGTAAGAAGCTTAAACGACAAATGGCTCCAACTTTTTGGGGAATAACTAGAAAAAATAAACGATTTGTGATCACAGTAAGACCTGGACCTCATTCAAAGAATTTTGCTATTCCTACTGCAGTATTTTTACGTGATACACTAAAAATTGTTTCAACATTACGTGAAGCAAAATCCACAATTTATGAAAGCAAAGTTACTGTTGATGGGATTAAAAGAAAGTCATTGCATCATGGAATTGGATTAATGGACGTCGTTGAACTAGAAGGCGTTTCCGATATTTATCGTCTAGTTCCGCAAGATTCGCAAATACTAAAACCAATAAAAATTGATGATTCAGAAAAATCAAAAAAATTAGTCAAAGTTACTAGTAAGACAACAATAAAAAATGGAAAAACTCAGATAGGATTTCATGATGGGCGTTCCTTAATTTCTGATAAAGCAATAAGTCTAGGGGATTCGTGTTTAATTCAGGTGCCTGATCAAAAAATTCTTGATGTAATAAAATTGGAAAAAGGCTCACAAGTTATAGTAATTAAAGGAGTTAATGCTGGGCAAATAGGTTCAATAGAAGATATTAAAGAAGGTACATTCATGTTGCCAAAACGTGTGCTAATAGCATTGGGTGAACGGAAAATTGAGATTCCTACAACACTTGTAATGTTAGTGGGAAAAGATAAGCCGGTAATACAAATTAGATGATGAATATGACTCAACAAACTCAAAATATTATGAAAAAAATTCGACTTGAAAAAGTTGTACTAAACATGGGGGTTGGAAAATCTGGAGATATTATTGAAATTTCAAAAAAAGCTTTACAACAAATATCTGGCAATAAATCTTGTTCAAGAAATGCAAAAGCAACACAAAGAGATTGGGGTGTTAGAAAGGGTGAACCAATTGGAGTGGCAGTAACCAGCAGAGGCGAAGAAGCCAAATCTCTTCTTAAACGTCTTTTAGAAGCAAAGGGAAATCAAGTTAAAGGTTCATCTTTTGATAATTTTGGCAACGTATCTTTTGGAATTTTAGAACACATAGACATTCCTGGAATAAAATATGACCCAAAAATAGGAATACTTGGTCTTGATGTAGCA
>Ga0209997_10000231_pt1 | contig 17809 bp, 17 predicted proteins | sample CR04metaG_FD_182079 | JGI IMG/M metagenome (GOLD analysis project Ga0209997, IMG submission 182079) | Deep subsurface microbial communities from Mariana Trench to uncover new lineages of life (NeLLi) - CR04 metaG (SPAdes) (version 2) | ecosystem: Environmental > Aquatic > Marine > Ocean trench...
TAGGGAGATCGTACAAGACGTGGAAACTGCACGCATGGAGTTACGGAAGCGCCTGGGTTCGTAAGACTGGAGAAAAAATACAGTGAAATTGACTAAGAGAATGGCCAACATTTCCCCCTCACCCACCATGGCGGTGATGCAGGCAGCTCAGCAACTGAAGAGTCAGGGTATCGATGTTGTGGATCTGGGAGTGGGTGAACCGGATTTCCCAACGCCGCAGTCGATCAAACAGGCGGGCATCGATGCTATTGAAAGTGATTTCACGAAATACACGGCCGCTGCGGGCATTTCGGAGCTGCGCCAGGCAGTGGCGGATCAATACAATCGAAGGTGGGGTAGTGACTTTTCGGGGGCCAATGTCGTCGTTTCCTCCGGATCTAAACATTCCATTTTCAATGTCTGTATGGCGCTGTTCGAGGAAGGTGATGAAGTGCTGTTGCCCACTCCCTACTGGGTCACTTTTCCGGAAGTCATTAAGATGACGGGCGCCGTGCCGCGGGAAGTTGAAACTTCACAGGAGAACGGCTTCATTCTTCAGGTGGAAGATGTCAAGAAGAGGATCACCTCCAAATGCAAAGGGATTGTTGTGAATACCCCCAGTAATCCCACCGGGGCAGTCATACCTGGCCCCATCATTGAAGAGCTGGTGGACCTTGCTCGCAACAAGGGATTGTTCATACTTTTCGATGAAGCTTACGATTGCTTTACTTATGGTGAGACTTCGCACGTATCGGTGGCCTCTTTCGTCCAGTCTTCAGAAGACTTTTACGCCATTGTGGGTTCGGTATCCAAAACCTATTCGATGACGGGCTGGAGAATCGGTTATAGCGTAGGCCATGCCGACTTGATGAAGAAGCTGACCGCATTTCAGAGTCATCAATCGGGGAATCCCACCTCGATATCACAGAAGGCCGCTCTGTATGCTCTCCAGAGCGATCCTCAATTAGTCCGGGACATGAAGGAGGAGTATGAGGTGCGGAGGAACTTTGTACTACGCTCGCTGAAGGAGCTTCCCGGTTTTTCCTGCCCGCCGCCGGATGGAGCATTTTACGTTTTCCCCAATGTTGAAGGCTGCATGGAGAGGATGGGACTCTCCACCTCTGTAGAATTCTCCAGATTTTTGATCGAGGAAGCGAGAGTTGCCACTGTTCCCGGTTCGGCTTTTGGGATGGAGGGGTACATCCGTATTTCCTATGCGGCTTCCGTGGATCAGCTCAGAGAAGCCTTCACACGCATTAAGGCAGCTCTCAGCTCGAGCCTGGAAGAAGCAGAAACGAGGCCTTAAAACGAACGATTCCCTGAGCCATATTTCCGTTGTTCTTGTTGAAACCCAAGAGGGTGGAAACATCGGTTCAACCGCCCGCGCGATGAAAAACATGGGCTTGCAGCACCTCAAGCTGGTCGGCCCCGGGGAATGGTTCAACGAGCAGTGTCGGAGGATGGCGGGAAAGGCCATTGAACTGGTCCATTCAGCCCAGATTTATTCCTCTTTGGATGAGGCGCTCAGCGGGGAAAACGTGGTCATTGGGACCACATCGGCGCGGAAGCGGAAAGCCAAACAACGCATCCACACGCCACGGGAAATCGCAGACCTGCTCCGGAAATATGGGAAATCCCATCGAGTGGCACTGGTGTTTGGTCCTGAGCGGAGCGGTCTGACTGACCTGCAATTGGCAAGATGTCAGCACCTTGTCTCCATCCCTTCCAACCTGGAGCATCCTGTCCTGAACCTATCCCAGGCGGTGCTGGTTCTTGCTTACGAAATCTTTTCTTCTGGCCCGACGAAATCCAACGGAAACCTCCAACTTGCCTCTGATGAAGAGCGCGAGCAGATGTTTTCGGACATGCAGCGTGTTTTACTGGAAATTGGATTTCTGAATCCCCGGAATCCGAGCCATATCATGAGCTCCATTCGGCGATTTCTGGGTCGTGCCGATCTCACCCCACGGGATGTCCAAATCCTGCGAGGGATCATGACCCAGATGGAATGGTATACAGCCGGCAGACCGGCTGAAATCCAAAACTCTAAATCACAGCCGGCAGACCGGCTGAAATTACAAATTACAAATTCCAAATCCCAAACAATTTCAGAATCCAAAACTCAAAAGCCAAAACCACGATCAGTAAACAAATCCAAAATTCAAAATCCGAAAATCAAAACTTAGAAATCTCCTGTCAGTTGGCAGGGGAGCGCGCTTCGCGCGTGTTCCAGGTTTCAGGTCAGGTTTGGAATTTGGAGTTTGGGATTTGGGATTTCCGCTGACCGCAGTCAGCGGTCTGCGGTCAGCGGTGAATCTCCATCTTCATCAGGACGAGTCCCGTGAGTAGCTTGGGATAAAAATCAGTAGACTTCTGGGGCATTGTTTCACCCCGCTCTGAAATTTCGTAAACCTGTTTCAGGCTGGTGGGATTGAGGAGAAAAGCCAGTTGATATTGGCCTTCCTCAACCCCGGTAACGAGTAGATCACGCTCTCGAAAGTAGTCGACATGGGTTTCCGCCGCCAGCTCTCGAGGGCCAATGCCAAGAAAGGGGCTGAGAATCCCTTCATGCAGCACATTGACATCAAGCTCCCGAGCGGGTCCTGTGATGGTCGGCATGAAGGTAGAGTCACTCCTCATACCTTCCCGAAGGCATAGCCCATAGCAAGTCAGGTCCTTCCGGGCAACCAATCCCATCCGGGTCCCTGCCTTCTCCAGCTCCAGCTTGAGCTGGGGGAGGCCTGCCACTTTCTGAAGCTCAAAATGCGGCTCCAGCCTGGAGAGAAAGGTGCCGAAGTCAAAATCCTTGAGATTTCGAATTCCCCGGTGGGTGGGCAGAACCCTTACACCGGGGCCCTCCATGTCAAAAAGAGCGATCATTCGCTTGTCAAAACTCTCCTCAGCTGCTGCTTCCCAGCCCTTTTCCTGACATTCCTGAAAGTAGAGCTGAGCGCTCCTGAAGCGATGATGACCATCGGCAATGTAAAAGGGGAGAGCGTTTAAGGTCTCCATGATTTGTTGTTGAGGACCTGGTTCAGACAGCTGCCAGAGGCGGTGCGAAACCTGATAGTCGTCCACCAGTTCGGTCACTGGAGTGTTGTTCTGTTTGAATTCAGAAAGAAGCTGTTCGACCCCTCTGGAGGGATCAGAATAGAGCATGAAAATCAGACCCTCGTTGGATTCCGTGGAGCGGATCAGATTCAGGCGGTCCTCGAGTTGCTCATCCAGAACTCGTTCATGCCCCTTCACCGAGGCAGAACCGGCCTTCAGAGAGACCAGTCCGATCAATCCCATCCGCGAGAGAGTTTGGCCCTCAAACTCGAATCTTTGCTCGTAGGGGTAAAACGAGGGCGAGTCGTCCTGTTTCAAAATGCCGTTTTGCATCCATTGTCGTAAGTTCGATCCGGCATTCTGGTGATCACGATTTTTGATGATGTGAACCATATTTTGGGGATGGCGCTCAAGATACTCCCGGTACATCTCCGGAGAGATCTTGTCGTAGGGTTGGGTGACGACGTCACCAATCTCATGGATCTTGTCTGCACTATACCTATAGCCGCGAAACGGAACTACTTCAGCCATGGGACCCCATTTTATGGGAGTAGCGCGTGATTTGCTATACTCCGGAGAGTCCAGATCATACCCCAGAAGCCTGTTTTGTTCCGAGAAAACAATGAGCGAATATTTATCAGGCAAGAAGATCGGTCCGGGACCCATCCAGCCTGACGTGACCCTTACCGAATTGATTGACTCGGTGTTCGAGGCCTACAACGCGGCACGATTGCGAGAGGCGTGCCATTTATTCGTGCAAAAGATGCTGGCTGAGGATGTTACTGTCGGATTCAGTTTGACGGGCGCTCTGACTCCGGCTGGATTAGGGATGTCCTGTCTTGTTCCTTTAATCGAACGAGGTTTCATCGATTGGATCGTCTCGACGGGTGCGAATTTGTATCATGATGTTCATTTCGGTCTTGGGCTCTCCATGCATCGGGGAGATCCTCAAGTGAGCGATGTGCGTCTTCGCCAGGAGGGAGTGGTTCGGATTTACGATATTTTCTTCGACTACGAGGTTTTACTTTCCACAGACCGATTTTTCAGAGAATTGATTCGGGCTCCTGAATTTCAGAAGGGAATGAGTACCGCTGAGTTCCACTACAAGATTGGAAAATATATGGCCGAGAGAGAGCGGATCCTGGATACGGAAGGCAAGTCCCTGCTGGCTTCAGCTTATCGGCACCAGGTGCCCGTTTACACTTCTTCACCGGGCGACAGCTCCATAGGGATGAATATCGCTGCTGAAGCTCTGCGAGGAAACAAACTGCTTTTGGATGTCTCACGCGACGTCAACGAGACGGCGGCCATTGTTCTGGCAGCCAAAAGGTCCGGGGGCAAGAGTGCTGTCTTGATCCTGGGAGGAGGTTCTCCTAAGAACTTTATCCTGCAGACTGAGCCCCAGATACAAGAAGTCCTGGGGATCGAGGAAAAGGGTCACGATTACTATCTACAGGTGACGGATGCCCGTCCGGATACCGGCGGATTGTCGGGTGCGACGCCTGCAGAGGCGGTGACCTGGGGAAAAGTGGATGCCGACGGTTTGTCCGATGCCGTCGTATGTTACCTCGATTTCACGATCGCACTGCCCCTCCTCACTGCCTACGCCCTGGCGAACCACCCTGGGCGTCCACCCAAGAACCTGTATGAACGTTTGCCCGGGATGATGCAGGATTTGGAGGAGGAAGCAGCAAGGGTAGGGAGATGAAGATGGGTATGGATTTGGAGGGTAAAAGAGCAGTGGTCACGGGAAGCACCAAAGGTATCGGATTGGCCATCGCTCAGTCTCTTGTCGCAGAGGGGGCAAAGGTGGTGATCAGTTCGCGCCACCAGGATAATGTTCAGGACACTCTCGAGAGTCTCAATCTATCAGCCCGGGACCAGGTCAGTGGCAAGGTTTGTGATGTGCGAGAGGCCAATCAAGTCCGCGACCTGATTCAGCATTGTGTTCAAACATTTGGTGGAATCGATATCCAGGTTAACAACGCGGGGATCGGTATCTTTCGGACCGTTGAGGAGATGTCGCTTCAAGAGTGGCGGGACACGCTGGCCACCAATCTTGACGGTGTTTTCTACGGCTGTCACTTCGCTATCCCTGAGATGAAGAAAAATGGAGGAGGATTCATCATTAATGTGGGGAGTCTGGCCGGGGTCAATGCCTTTCCTCAGGGAGCCGCTTACAACGCTTCCAAGTTCGGTCTGGTGGGCTTCAGCGAAGCCCTCATGCAAGAGGTTCGATACGACGACATTCGTGTCGCCAACATCATGCCAGGCAGTGTCGCTACTGAATTCAGCCGTACCCAGGACAAGAGTTCCTGGAAGCTCTCCGCTTCGGATGTGGCGGAGGTCGTCCTTGAAACCCTCAAGCGGCATCCTCGATGTTTAACCAGCCGGATTGAGATGCGGCCTTCCAAGCCGTTGAAGAAATAGCCGGGGAGAAGAAATCAGGAATTCAAACTCTGACCGTAGGGAAATCTGGGCCTGGGCATTTTACGATTTCGCCAACTCTGCCTACGCCACGGCCTTGGCCGGAGTCATTTTCAACGTCTACTTTGTTCAGGTGATCGTCGGGCCCGAGGGGGTCCCCTTCCTGGGCGGCCGGGTGAGTGCCACGGCCTTATGGGGATATTCCGTTTCTGCGTCGATGTTGCTGGTGGCGATGAGTGCACCCATTTTGGGTGCTATCGCCGACTACACGGCCTCAAAGAAGCGGTTTCTTTTCGTATTTTGCTATGCGGGAGTACTGGCAACTTGCTTTCTCTTCCTGGCCGGCCCTGGAGACATTTGGTGGGCCGTTTCTTTCTACATTCTCTCCAACATGGGAATGGAGTGGAGCCTGACCTTTTACAACGGCTTTCTACCGGAGATCGCGAGTCGCGAGAAGATGGGGAGAATCAGCGGCTTTGGCTGGGCACTGGGCTATGTGGGCGGTGTGTTGTGCCTGCTTCTCAATCTGGCTATGATCCAAAGGCCGGATTGGTTTGGACTTCCTGATACCGACTATATTCCCATCCGCGCTTCCCTGCTGGTGGTCGCCCTCTGGTGGGGGATCTTTTCCATTCCCACCTTCGTGTGGCTGCGCGAACGTGCCCAGGCGAAACAACGTCCTCCAGGAACCAGTTATTTGAAGATCGGATTTCAACGCCTCGCTTTGACCTTAAGAAAGGTCCGTCAGTTTCGGGAACTGGTGAAGTTCCTTGTTGCCTTTCTGATCTACAACGATGGCGTCCAGACGGTCATTGTCATGGCTGCTGTGTTTGGGGCCGAAGTGTTGCATATGCCTCAGGAAGAACTGATTCTGTGCTTCATTCTCATTCACGTTATTGCGTTTTTTGGAGCGCTGGTCTTCGGATACCTGGCAGATCGGATGATGACCAAGCGTGCCATCAACATCAGTCTGTTACTCTGGTCCGGAGCCCTGGTTTATGCCCTCGTGATCGACCAAAGTTGGCAGTTCTGGATCCTGGCAGTGGTCATCGGTTTTGTCCTGGGAGGAATCCAAGCCTGTTCACGCGCGCTGCTCGCTCAGTTCACCCCCCGGGAGAACAGCGCGGAGTTCTTCGGCTTTTTCTCAACCGGAGGAAAGTTTGCTGCGATCTTCGGCCCGGCACTCTTCGGCCTGATCACGGATGTGACCGGTTCCGCTCGCTTTGGATTACTCTCTGCTCTCTTTTTTCTGCTTCTGGGCTGGAGTCTCTTGTACTTTGTGGACGAGGAGAAGGGAATTCGCGAGAGTCAGCAGGCAGTGGGGGAGGAGGCTGATCAGCTGATCAGCTGAAATTTCAAATCCTAAATTCCAAATCCCAAAAAAATTTCAAATTTCAAATTCGAACCTGGAACCTGGAACCTGGAACGCGCGCGAAGCGCGCTCTGTCAGCTGTCAGTTGTCAGTTTTGCTCTGTCTTTTCTCTCCTGTCTCCTGTCTTCTCCTCGTTTTCTTCTCGAAGTCATGTCCCTCCTTATGTATGTCCGTCCGGAAGTCGGGACCATCCATTTCGATGATCTCGCACATTTCCATGATTCGAGAAAACAGCCGTCGCCCAATTCTCTCAGCCAGGGTGTTTTGCATGGCTTCGGTCTTGCTCCTGGAGGTCGGTGATTTGGCTGCCTGAGGTTTCAAGGGCCAGTTGGTGGAGAGGATGGTTGCTTTGTTATAGGTGTAGCGGTGATTGAGCACCGTTCGAATGGTTTCCCGAACCCAGTCCGTCGGTCTTCCCGTTCCCAAGTCGTCCCACACCAGGAGTTCGACCTCTGACAGGGGGAGCATGACTTCGCGTTCCGTTTCCGGAGAATTAGGGCCGTAGGAATATTGAAGTCGCCTGAGGAGTTCGGCCTCATCCACGAATTGGCCATGGACGTGCTTTTCTTGAATCAGGGTCTTGAGAATGGCGACGGAAAGATGGGTTTTCCCTACTCCACAGGGGCCGGCAAACAAGAGACCTCGTGGGACATTGGGGAAGTCTTCCACATAGGCGATGGCACGCAGCTGGGCCTGTTCCTGCAGCTTATGGTGCCACGAGTATTCCTCAAAACCCCGATCAAAATACCGGGGTGGGATTGCAGCCTTCTGCAAGAGTTTTTTCAAACCTTCTTTAGGGCGGCACTCCGGACAGGGTACGACTGCCTCCACTGAGTTCTCGGTTTCCACCAGCCAGCCCGAACCGCGACAGGCCGAACAGGATTCCGTTGTTTTCAATCCTCCTTTCGCCAGATCTCCTCCTTTCCTCCTTCCAGGACGTTCTCGTAGCGGGCTAAGACGAAGAAAAGATCGGATAGTCGGTTGAGGTAGATCAGCAATTCCGAGTTCATATCCTGATCCACCTTCATGAGAGCAACCCATTGGCGTTCAGCTCTTCGGCAGACCACTCGAGCAAGGTGTACGAAGGCCGCTCCGGAAGATCCCCCAGGAAGAATGAAGTCCTTGAGGGGGGGGAGTTCTTCCTGCAGCTCATCAATGAGGGTTTCCAAAGAGCGCCAGTCGCTCTCTTTGATGCGATCGACAGGACGCTTTTGAGCGCTGGTGGTTGCCATATCGGCTCCTGCCTGGAAGAGCTTATGCTGAAGGGATAAAAGAACCTCTCTGACCTTTTGATTTCGAGAAAAAGAGAGCGCAATGCCCAGCACGGAATTCAGTTCATCGAGGGTTCCGTAGACAGCCACCCGAGGCAAATCCTTACCCACCCGTTCCCCACTGAAAAGTGAGGTTTTACCCTGGTCTCCGCGGCCGGTATAGATTTTCATGACGGTACTCGAGAAACATCACCATAGCATGAGCGCTTCCCTATTGAAAATTGCCGGGTTTGCGGCTAGAATGAGCGGTCATGAAAACTCTAACCTTACTTTTTTCAATTGTTCTGCTTTCCCCGTTGGCCTGGTCCCAGTCCACTCTCTTGAAGGTGGGCGACAAGGCCCCCGACTTCGAATTGCAGGATCAGGACAGGAATACCGTGCGTCTTTCCGATTTCGCCGGTAAGAAGAACGTGGTGCTTGCCTTCTACGTTCTTGCCTTTACCCGTGGCTGAACGACCGAGCTGCAACGATATCAGTCTGATATCGACTACTTTGAAGCAGAAGATACGGAAGTTCTGGCGGTAAGTGTGGATGCTCGGCCCTCCCAAAAGAAATTCGCAGAAGAAATGGGAGTTGAATTCACCATGCTGAGCGATTTTTCGAAATCGCTGAGCCGGCTGTACGGAGTATTGGACGAAGAGAGAGGGATGGCTCGCCGGACCACCTTTGTCATCGACAAAGCGGGCATCATTCGCCACATTGATTCGGGAGCGGATGCCATCGACATCGCAGGGGTGAAGGCAGCATGTGGGCAGTTGCAATAAGAGCTGCTCCTCATTTCCGGAAATCATAAAATAGGGTCGCATTTCCCTCGTTTCACGGGTCAATCTGTCCTTGAACAGTGGCAGAGGAGTCGGCCAGGGAAGAAGAAAAAAATGAGTCAAAAGTATCGACAGGACGGGTACCGGGGTACATCTGACCCCCCTAAGGAGAGTCGGCCTTCGCAACCGAAGCCCTCACGTGAGGGACCCCGATCCCCTCGCATGCCTGGTATTCATGAAGTCAGACGGTGTGCCATGTGCGGAGTCCCGCTGGCCCAGAGTTTTAGCGAGATCGAATTCTCCAGCCAGTGTCCAAAGTGCGATGCCGACCTCCATACCTGCAAGAATTGCGTTTTCTTTAATCCTGCCAAACGATTTGAGTGTTCCGAACCGATTCCTGAGCGCATTGCAGGCAAGGCTGCCAAGAATGAGTGCCAGTACTTTGAGGGACGGACCACAGTGGAGAAAATCACCACGTCCGGGTCGCAACAAAGGCCTGAGGATGCACGAGATGCCTTCGAGAACCTGTTTAAGAAGTGAAGCTCCTAACCTGTTTGAAGCAAATCCCCGATAGAGACACGCGCTACGAGATTAACGCAGCGGGCACGGGAATCAAGACCTCGGATCTCACCTTTGAGATCAGTGAGTGCGACGAGTACTCTCTGGAAGAGTCCCTCAAACTCAGGGAGGAACACGGTGGAGAGGTGGCGATCCTCTCACTGGGTCCGCAGAGAGCAGAAAAATCCATAAGAAAAGGACTGGCCATGGGGGCCGATCGCGCCATTTTAGTCAGGGACGACGAGGGTAAAGTCACTTCTCCCCACGCCGTGGCCAAGGTCCTGGCCGAAGTCCTCAAGGAGGAGGAATATGACCTGATTCTGACGGGGACACAATCGGACGATTGGAGCTACGCCCAGACCGGTGTTCTATTGGCCGAACTTCTGGGACTCCCCCATGCCACAATCGTGATGGAGATCAGGGCCGACCCCGCTCAAAAGAAAGTCAAGGCGTTACGAGAAATGGAGAGCGGCTGGTTTCAGTGGGTGGAGCTTCCGATGCCCGCCGTGTTGACCATTCAGGCGGGAATCTCCCAGATTCGCTATGCCTCTTTGAAGGGCATTATGCAGGCCAAAAAGAAGGAAATCCGAAATGTCGAGCTGAGTGATCTGAACGTCGACTTGAGCTCTATCCCCGAAATCGAGGTACTCAAGGTCTATTTCCCCGTAGTCGAGAAGAAGGCCGAGATTCTGCAAGGGTCTACTGCAGAAGTGGTGGAACAACTGGTGGAGAAGCTGAAGAAAGAGGCCAAGGTACTTTGAATGAGTGCGGTCGTGAAGAGGTTATGCTTTTAGACAGTTGACCTTCACCAGGATGACGCAAGCAGATTCACGAACTTACGACAGCACCACAGCACCACAGCACGAATCCCCATGTCTGAGAAAATCTACGTCCTCATAGATCACGGAGAGGGTGAGATCCGTACGCCATCACTGGAGAGCCTGGCTCTGGGTCAGAGAATGGCCGAGGAGGCGGGTTTCTCACTCCATGCTCTCATTCTGGGAAATGAGATAGGTCCTCTGGCTGAGCGACTGGGAAAGCAAAAGGTCGATTCGGTGTTGCTGGTCGAGGATCAGAAGTTAGCGAACTATGATCCCGATGTTTATTGCAGGGCCTTAAGTGAAATTCTGACGAAAGACCAGCCCTATCTTTTTCTCATGGGGCATATCTATCAGAATATCGATTTGGCGCCGAAATTGGCGGCCGCAATCAATCGAGGATTGGTCACCGATTGTATCGGCTACCGAAAAGAAGGGGACGATTTCGTCTTCGTTCGTCAGATGTTCAGGAATAAGCTCAACGCGGACGTGCAGGTCCGATCCGAGCATCCATGGATCGTGACCCTGCAAACTGGAGCGACCAGTGTGGATGATTTACAGGAGGGGAGCGGGCCCATTGTGGAGCGCTCCCTGGATCTCTCTGATGTGGAGCTTCGTCGCAAGCACCTGGAATCATTTGAAGCCACTCAGGGTAAGGTAGATCTTTCACAGGCGGAGTTGATCGTGGCGGTGGGGCGCGGCATCAAGAAGGCGGAAAATTTAAAGATCATTGAGGAACTGGCAGAGGCTCTGGGGGCGGAAATCGCAGCGAGTCGTCCCGTTGTCGATAGTGAATGGCTCACCCGGGACCGCCAGATCGGCAGTTCGGGGCAGACGGTCTCCCCTCGTCTCTATTTGGCCTGCGGTATCTCCGGAGCCATTCAGCACATCGTGGGGATGAAAAATGCTCACTGCATCGTGGCCATCAATACCGACCCCAATGCCCCGATCTTCAACATCGCCACTTACGGGATCGTAGGTGACCTTTTCGAGATTGTCCCGGCCCTGACCAAGAAGCTCAAAGAATGAAAGCATTCCTGATTCGCCAACACGGGGACTTGGATCAAGTCCGATACGAGGAGATCGACGATCCACAGATCAAGGCCTTCTCCGTTCGGGTAAAAATCCAGGCCTCGGCTTTGAATCATTTAGACCTGTGGGTGGTGAGAGGACTTCCCGGTCGAGAGCTGCAGATGCCCCACGTGCTTGGGTCAGACGGGGCTGGAATCGTCGAGGAGATTGGGGAGGGGGTGAGTCGTTTCTCGGTGGGTGATCGGGTAATGATCAACGCCGTTCTTTCCTGCGGCGAGTGCGAGTTCTGCAATCAGGACGAGCACAGCCTGTGTATTCGCTTGTGCCTGTTGGGTGAACAGGTCAGCGGAACCCACGCCGAGCAGTTAGTGCTTCCTGAAGCCAACCTGGAGAAGATTCCGAAGAATGTTTCCTTCCAGGAAGCCGCTGCTTTCTCCCTGGTCTTTCAAACGGCCTGGCGTATGCTGACCACCCGAGCCGAGATTCAATCGGGAGACGATGTGTTCATTCATGGCATCGGAGGTGGAGTTTCTTCGGCAGCGCTGAGCATCGTGAAGTATTTGGGTGGCAGGGCCTTCGTCAGTTCCTCCAGTGATGAGAAGCTACAACGGGCCAAGGAGTCAGGTGCGGATTTTGGTTACAACTACACCCAAACGGATGTGGTTCAGGAGGTGATGCAGGAGACGGGAAAGCGTGGTGTGGACATCGTTGTCGACAGCGTGGGAGCGGCCACCTGGGTCCAAAGCCTCAAAATGGCTGCCAAGGGAGGAAAAATCGTCACCTGTGGAGCCACCAGCGGACCCAGTCCTGAGACAGCCATTCGTCTGATCTTCTGGAACCATTTGTCCATCCTCGGTTCCACCATGAGCAACCGAAAAGAATACCAGGAAGTCATTGCTCTATTGGGGCAGGGTAAGCTCAAGGCGGTCATTGATCAGGAGTTTGCTCTATCGGAGGGAAGAAGCGCCCTGGAACATCTCCAAAAACAAAACCAGTACGGAAAAGTCGTCCTCATCCCTTAGCCCGCTTGGCGCGGGCTCGTGCGCTCGTGCTGTCGTGCTGTCGGAGCGCGACCCGCAAGCGGGTGCCCCCGCGGGTGTTTCAAGCTTCAAGTTCCAGGTCAGGTTTGGGATTTAGTATTTGGGATTTTGGATTTCCGCTGACAACTGTCAGCGGTCTGCAGTTAGAACGTCTGGGTAAGAAACTCAATCGACCCTTCCAAGTCAGTTCTGATCAGAGCCCAGCCGTGAGGCTCCCCTTCCAGGACCTGGAAAACACTGGAAACTCCTCGGTCGGTCAGAAGCTGGTGAAGGATCTGAATGGCTTGCCGCATGGGGAAGAAAGCTTCGTAGCGGTCCGCCGTACCGTAGGACAAATACACCCTCAGGTCTTTCAGATCGGCGCTGCGAGCGAGAACTTCAACACTGTTTTTCAGCCAATGATCCTGATTAAAGGGTGTTCCGAAAACGGGATTGAACAAGCCGGAAAACCGCCTGACCGCACCTCCTGAAGAAGCATTCAGGAGTTTCGATGGATCGTCACCCAGGAGAATGATGGGTGAACCTGCGGCGACTGAGCTGTAAAGGTCAGGGTATTTCATCGCTATCTTCAGTGCCGCAAACCCTCCCAGGGAGGTTCCGCCGATGACTCGATTCGCTCGCCCGGCTTTGACACGAAAGTTCTTTTCAATTTCCTGAATGAGGTCCTTATAAATGTATTCTTCACCATTCCAGCTCCCGTCCTCATAATCCGTGAAGAAGGGATTTTTCCCGTAGGGGTGGACCATCAAAAACTGCGGTACGTTGTGGTTGAGGAAGAGGCCTTCGATGGCCAGGGGAATGTTGTCATATTGTTGCTGTGTCCATCGGACATGGTTGTTGTTCATCCCATGAAGAAAGTAGATGACGGGAAATCTCCGGTCCGGTTCCAGGTCGTAGGCAGGAGGCAGGAGAATGCTGTATGGGGTCTTCTCACCCAGCGCCGAGGAAGCAAAGTCACGAAATTCTACCCGCGATCCTCCCTCCAGTTGGATGGTTTGAGGTGTCTCAGCAGGCCGAGTTGACCATTGTCGCTGACCCCAGGTCGAAAGCGAGGCTAGAGAAAGTACAAGGATCGGTAAGAGTAAGAATTTTGTTTTTGCCATGTTTAAGACTCGATGCTTTTTAATATTTTCTGGATATAGGAAGAAATAGGATAACCCTTCTGGCCCGGTTTCGTCCAGGTGAATGTCTGTTGGGGCGCCGGACTTTGAAGGGAGACCAGCACCGGGTGAAAATTCAGTTTCCGAAAGGTAATCCGATGAGCCACGGGAGCTGCTCTTTTCCGGACCTTCAGATGCAGCCCGTGAGTCAACTTGAAGTTTTCTTCCAGCCGGGAGGTGGGCGGCCCCTGGATACGCGGAAACTCCCAGAAGCCTCTCAGAAAGGTGTCCTTCCAGTTTTGTGTAAGCAGATATTTTTCACCTCTCGAAATCACGGCGACCGTATAGTGAAACTCCTGGACAGCGCGCCGGGTACGTGGTCGGGGGAGAGTCTTTTCCAACCCTTTCTGGTAGGCGATACAACTGGCGGCCAGTGGGCAGGACACGCACTGAGGATTGCGGGGGGTACACACCAAGGCCCCCATTTCCATCAAGGCCTGGTTGAAATCGCGAATATTTTCGGCAACAGAAGCCTCACTGACCAGCTGGACTAGAAATTTTCGGAGCTTGGCAAGCATTGATCCTTCAAGAGCACCCTCGATTTTGAGGTAGCGAGAAAAGAGCCGGCCAATGTTGCCGTCCAGGATGGGCACAGGTTCTCCGTAGGCGAGAGAAAGGATGGCACCCGCCGTGTAGGGACCGATGCCGGGCAGCTGCAGAGCCTGGCTGAAGTCTCGCGGGAATTCACCCCCATGCTGTTCGCACACGATTCGGGCGGCTTTATGGAGGTTGCGCCCACGCTTGTAATATCCAAGTCCGGACCAGGCAGAGAGAATCTCGTTTTCCTGTGCGTCAGCCAGCGCTTTAATGCTTGGGTAGGTTTTCAGGAATTCTTGGAAGTAAGGGATGACGGTCTTGACCTGTGTCTGCTGGAGCATGATTTCGGAAACCCACACTCGATAGGGATCAGAATCCTTTCTCCAGGGCAGCTCGCGCCTATTCTCTCGATACCACTTCAAAAGGCGAGAAGCGAATTCTTTAGCGGGAATAGGAAGATTCACATCGCTATCATACACTGAGACGTTGTCGAATCGAACCATCTTCCATGTGGACATGGACGCCTTTTTTGCGTCCATCGAGCAGCGAGAGTGCCCAGAATACCGAGGCAAACCGGTCATTGTCGGAGCCGATCCTCGAGAGGGCCGAGGCCGAGGTGTGGTCGCGGCCTGTTCCTATGAGGCACGAACGTTCGGAATCCATTCCGCCATGCCCATCAGCCGAGCTTTCCAATTGTGCCCCAAGGGAATCTACCTGCGCCCCGACTTCAAGAAATATACTCAGGTCAGCCGAGACATCCGGACCATCTTTCGTTCTTTTGCTGATCTTGTGGAGCCCCTGAGTATTGATGAGGCTTTCCTGGACATGTCCCAGGAGGTGAGTGATGGTGAAGCCGCCGTCAAGGTCGCCCAGTCGCTAAAGAGCACCATTCTCCAAGATCAGCAGCTGACCTCCTCGATTGGAATTGCGCCCAACAAGTTTGTGGCCAAGATCGCTTCAGACTTGAAGAAACCTGATGGTTTGACCCTGGTTCTTTCCCATCAGGTGCAAAACTTTCTCGATCCTCTTCCCATTTCGCGACTTTGGGGAGTGGGACCGAAAACCGAGACAAGGCTTTCCCAAATAGGGATCAAAACGATCCTGCAGCTTCGCCATTACCAGAAAGACGTACTGGTACGGCGTCTCGGAAAGATGGGGGCCCATCTCTGGAACCTGTCCAATGGCGTTGACAATCGGCCGGTGATGGAGGGTCGAGACGCCAAATCCATCGGTCACGAGCACACCTTTCCTGAAGATGTCTGGGATAACGAAACCTTGGAACAAACTCTAGTTCGTCTCACCGCCAGTATCTCCCAGCGGCTGTCTAAAAAGGGACTCTCCGGCAAGACGATCACCCTTAAGCTGCGTTATTCGGATTTCACCACCATCACCAGGCAAACCACACTGCGTGAGGCGCTGGAGGATGAATCCGATATCTATCAGCTTGCCCGAAAGTTGCTGCGAAAGTTCCGTGATCCGAAGCGCAAGATCCGTCTCATCGGTGTTTCCGCCTCTTCACTGCAATCAGAGAACGAGTCAGCGCGTCGACAGATGAGGCTCTTTTAGCCCCAAGAGTTGGTCAATCCAGGTTTCTTGTGTAGGGGCGCACAGACGTGCGCCCTCTGACTCGTGGATAAACAGAGGTTTGTGGGCGCACGGCTGTGCGCCCCTACAGTTTCTGTTCTGGGTCTTCAATGGCAGGAATGATGTGATGGAGGAATTGGGCGGCCATGCTTCCGTCCACAACACGGTGATCTGATGTAATACTCAGATTCATCATATCGCGTATGACGATTTGACCGTTCTGAACGACGGGCTTCTGAGAAATCTTGTGGATACCGAGAATGGCAACTTCCGGGTAGTTGATAATGGGGGTTGCCATCACTCCCCCCAGCGCTCCTAAACTGGTGATGGTGAAGGTTCCATCCCGCAGATCCTCGAGCTTGGTTTTACCTGCGGAAGCGGCCTCGGAAAGCTGTGCGATCTCCTGTGCAAGCTGAAGAATGTCCTTCTTGTCCACCTGCTTCACAACGGGAACAATCAAACCTTGAGGGGTGTCGGAGGCGATTCCAATGTTGTAGTAGTGCTTGATCCGGATGACTTCCTTTTCCTCATCCAGAGAGGAATTGAGCAGGGGGAATTCTTTTAGCCCTGTGACGATAGCTTTCAGGATGAAGGGAAGATAGGTCAGGCGAATCCTTTGGCCTTTGTCAGACTCCAGGAACCGTTTCCGCAAAAGCACCATTTCCGTAGCGTCCACCTCTTCCACATAAGTAAAGTGAGCAGCCTTTCTTCGGGAGATCATCAGGTGTTCACCCATTTTCTTGCGAACTCCGCGATAGGGAAGGGTCTCCACTTTTCCAGTTGTAGGTGTGTCTTGGACCGGTGCGGACTTCGATCTGACCATGCTGCTCTGATAGTTTTCGAGATCCTCCCGGGTCACCCTGCCACCCCGTCCGCTGCCTTGAATCTCGCTGAGGTCGATACCCATCTGGCGGGCCAGCCTTCGAACCGCGGGTGTGGCCAGTACAGGCTCTTTTGCTGTGTTGCTTTTGTCCCTTGGAGTCGACCGGACCTTCGTTTGACCCGACTGTGGTTCCTTGGACTGAGTGTGAGCGCGGTGGTGCCCTGGAGGCTTGACCCCTTCTTCGGTCTCTTCGATCACCACCAGGATTGCTCCCACCTCGATCATTTCTCCTTCTTTTCCGATCCGTTTGGCGATCCTGCCCTTTACAGGAGAGGGGATTTCCACGGTAGCTTTGTCGGTCATGATCTCCACGATGGGCTGATCCTCATGAATAGACTCACCCTCCTTGACCAGCCAGCGAACGACCTCACCCTCAACGATACCTTCTCCAATGTCAGGAAACCTGAATTCAAAAGCCATAGCTATTCAAAAATTCATTCCATCTCTCAGTGCTTTCAGGATGCGTGTTTCGTTGGGTAGGTAGTCCTGTTCAAAGGTATAGGGGAAAGGGATGTCGAAGCCGGTAACCCTGAAGATGGGTGCCTGGAGATGGAGAAGCGCTTTTTCACTGATGGTGGCCGAAAGCTCCGCCCCGAAGCCGCATGTTCTGGGGGCTTCATGGACGATGACTACCCGACCTGTTTTCTTGACCGAAGCGATAATGGTATCAATATCGTAAGGAAGCAGTGTGCGCATGTCGATAACCTCGACTGAAATCTGGTCTTCCTCTGCAGCTGTCTCGGCGGCCTCAAGCGCGACCCTCACCATGGCCCCGTAGGTCACCACGGTGATGTCCTCTCCTGCTCGAACCACCTTCGCCTTGCCGAGTTCGATGACGTATTCTTCCTCGGGCACCTCTCCTCGAGCCGCTCGGTAGAGGATCTTGGGTTCCAGGAAGATCACCGGGTTGTCATCTCGGATCGAAGCAATCAGTAAGCCTTTGGCATCGTAAGGATTGGAGGGCATCACCACCTTCAGCCCCGCGGTGTGAATGAAATAGGTTTCCGGACTCTGCGAGTGGTAGTGGCCTCCTTTAATTCCGCCGCCACAGGGAGCACGAATAACCATGGGACAAGTGAACTGTCCGCCAGATCGATAGCGCATTTTAGCGGCTTCGTTGACGATCTGGTCAAAGGCGGTGTAGATGAAGTCGACGAACTGAATCTCCGGTACCGGACGCAGTCCGTAAAGGGCCATCCCGATGGCACTCCCTATAATCCCAGCTTCGGCCAGCGGTGTGTCAAAAACCCGATCGGAACCGAATTCCTGGAAGAGCCCCTGAGTAGCGCGGAAGACACCACCGAACTTTCCCACGTCCTCACCCATAATCACGACT
>Ga0209997_10000232_pt1 | contig 17760 bp, 13 predicted proteins | sample CR04metaG_FD_182079 | JGI IMG/M metagenome (GOLD analysis project Ga0209997, IMG submission 182079) | Deep subsurface microbial communities from Mariana Trench to uncover new lineages of life (NeLLi) - CR04 metaG (SPAdes) (version 2) | ecosystem: Environmental > Aquatic > Marine > Ocean trench...
CAGGTAGCGTTGGCACAGCTCGCGTTCGAGTACTGCAACGCTTTGATGGAAGATCGGGGCACGATTTCGACCGCGGCGATGTTCCCGGGCTTCAATTTCGGCGCCGCACCGATAATTGCTTATGCGAATCGCGATGCACTGATCGGGCCACTGATCGACCGCATCATGGGTATCGCGATCCAGTCGCAGCCGGACTTCGTCGATGTACGGGACGAACTCGGATTCAATACCTTTGATCCGATCACGCTACGTCCGGACAACCTGATCGATCGAATGATCGCTCCGAATTCGGATCCGCTCGAGCCACAGGCCGATACCCGAGGCATCGCCAAGGGCGTTTGCGGGGCCGTTCTTGGCAGCGCGGTGGCGCTGATTCAATAGACAGGACAGCAAGGACACGAGGCATTTTTTATGGCTAAGACACGTAAAGTTCGGCACTGGGACGAGCCGCTGCGCCACCCTGACCACGCGCGTCCGGTAACGCGTCGCGACTTCGTCGCCCAGGGATTCCTGACAGGTTCCGCCTACGCACTGGGTGGCGGCGTAATGAGTCTGTTCTCCAATCCTCGCAAGGCGTTTGCGGCATTGTCGGGCGATCTGGACACGGCCGGCTGTGGCATCTCCCTTGGCGGTGCCGGAAAGATACCGTTCATCTGCTTCGACCTTGCAGGCGGCGCCAACGTCGCGGGCTCCAACGTGCTCGTCGGCAAGGAGGGTGGCCAGATGGACTTCCTGAGCACGGCCGGATACAGCAAGCTGGGCCTGCCTGGCGACATGGTTCCGGGCCTTACCGACGCCAATGGCCAGCCTTTCGCAAACACCGATTTCGGCCTCGCGTTTCACTCCGACAGCGCCTTCAAGCGCGGTATGGAAGCCAGCATGAGTCCCGGTCGCGGCACGCAGTTGAACGGTGCGATTATTCCCGCGCGCTCGGACAATGACACCGGCAACAATCCCCACAATCCGCTCTATGGCATCGCCAGGGCCGGTGCAGACGGCTCCATCCTGACCCTTGCCGGCTCCGAGAACTCCGACTCCGGTGGCAACTCGACCCTCCCCGCGACCCTGATGGACCCGGAGCTTCGCCCGACCAAGGTCGATCGCCCGAGCGACGTGACAGGCCTGGTCGATACCGGACAACTGGTCGGCATCCTCAGTGCCAGGGACGCAACAGCGGTCATGGAGTCCATTTACCGCATCAGCGAGCAGAAAATGGGGGTCGTAACCGCGGACGCCGTCGTACAGGACCTGGTACGTTGCGGGTACATGAAGGCAGCGGATATTGCCGAACGCTTCGGCGGCGTACCGCTCGATCCTGGCCAGGACCCGATGATCGTCGGCCCGAACGGCATCTTCTCCGACGCCGAATTCAACGACGGTAGCCGCGACGGCCGGGAATTCCGCAAGACGGCATCGATCATGAAACTGGTCATGAACGGTTTTGCCGGTGCAGCCTGTATCGAAATGGGCGGATATGATTATCATGGCGGCGCTCGCGCCGAAGGTGAGGTCAAAGACTTCCGCGCCGGACGCTGTATGGGCGCCTGCATCGAGTATGCCGCCCGTGTCGGTGTGCCGCTGATGATGTATGTCTTCAGTGATGGTTCACTTTCAAGCAACGGTGTTATCGACAATTCGGTCGAGGGCCGGGGCAAAGGCGAGTGGGTCAGTGACAACTCGTCGACCGCAGCAGCCTTTTTCATGGTCTTTGATCCGAACGGGCGAGCCACGCTCAGGACCAGCCCCGGCAAGACCGCTGCGCAACATCAGCAGCTTGGCTATTTCGATGCCGGCGCCGCCGTGCAGCGGGCGGCAACGCCGGCGGCAAACAACGTCAACCTCCTCGTCAACACCGTGATCCTGAATTACATGGCGCTCCACGGCGAGGAAGGCCTGTTCGACACGCTGTTCCTGAACCACGGCCTGGGCAACACGACCTTGCAGGACAGCCTGATGGCGTTCCAGCCAATCGTGAACGGTATTATCGGTCCCCTGAACCCGACCTGACGCCCGGTCGCATCTCCGAACAAGGGGTCGAACCGCTAAGAAGCCTTAGCGGTTCGACCCCTTTTCCTCACCTTTCTCTATAATGCCGCCAACCGCAGCACATACAAACATCAACAAAAGAGAACGACATATGTCGGCTGATAGCCGTCTGCCAGATCTGCTGGCCTGCCCCCGATGCGACAAGACCCCTTTGTCGCAAGATGATCGGACAGGCGAATTCCGCTGCGTCGCCTGCAAGGTCGATTTTCCCTCCGTAGGCGGAATCCCCTGGATGTTTGCCGAGCCACGGTACAGCCTGGGCGAGTGGCGAAATCGCCTGCACTTTTTACTCAGGCATCTGGGTCAAGATGTTCATCGTATCGATTTCGAACTCAAGCACGATAGCCTTCATGTGCTGACGCGCAAACGCCTGGAATATCAAAGACGGGCCGCGCAGGAACACAGAGACTCGCTGCAGAAGATACTTGAACCCATGGATGTGCACGCCTCGCAGACAAGATACGAATCGTATCTCGCCTTGAGAACCAGGCTGCCCTCCGATCAGGGACTGAATACCTACTACCCGAACGTGCATCGGGACTGGTCGTGGGGAGACGAGGAAAACGAAGCCGCGTTCGAGCAAATCCGTCATGTTCTGAACGGCAATGATGACATCGGCGATACAATCGTGCTCGGCGCCGGCGCCTGTCGCCTGGCGTACGACCTGCACATGCAATGCCAGGCCGGCGACACGATCGCAATGGACTTCAATCCCCTGCTGCTCCTCGTTGCGGACAAGATTACCCGGGGAGAGTCGCTGGACCTGTATGAGTTTCCGATTGCGCCGAAAACCATGGACGACAACGCAGTGCTGCGCACACTCTCAGCAGAGGTGCCGGTACGGGACGGTTTTCATCTGGTGTTTGGCGACATCTTGCGACCGCCATTCGCCATGGGTCTTTACGACACGGTTGTTACGCCGTGGGTCATCGACATCGTTACCGAAAACCTGCCTGTACTGGCAGCGCGAATCAACGGCCTGCTCAAGCCGGGCGGCCGCTGGATCAATTTCGGCTCGCTGACGTTTGCTCATCCGGGGTTTTCAAGAAAATACAGCCCTGAGGAAACGGTCGCGATTGTTGCAGAGACAGGTTTTGAATCACCTGTAGTGCACGAGGCAACCATCCCATATATGTGTTCTCCTGCCAGCAGGCACGGCCGCCGGGAGACAGTATTTACTTTCTCGGCGAGCAAGATTGAGAATGTTTCGGCACCGGCACGGCATAAGGCGCTCCCGGACTGGATCGTTACCGGCAAGGAATCAGTGCCGTTGGGTCAGGCATTCGAAACACAGGCAACGACAGCGCATATTTACGGATACGTAATGTCCCTGATCGACGGCAAGCGATCGATCCAGGACATGGCGAAGATCATGGAAGAACAAAAACTCATGACGCGAAGAGAAGCGGAGCCGGCTATCCGTACTTTCCTCACCCGCATGTATGACGACAGCCAGCGACAAACCGGATATTGACGCTCCTACCTTAGATATTCGTTGTCCCGATTGAATTTAGTTTTGTTTTTTCTTCCAGCCGTCGGTTCAGGAGTGGCACAAGCCACGGCAAGAAGCGAGTTATATAATGTATCTGCTTAGCCGTCCTGTCTGGAAAGACGTGTTTCCTGTTCCTGCGGACTCCTTTAATTATGGCCGCAACCACATCCGCCGGATCGGTGGCCATATCATCCGGAATTTCCCGACGTTCCTCATAGCCGAACTGATCGGAATCGAGAATCGGTGTGCGACTGAAGAAAGGGAAGACCGTCGTCACATGAACATCGAATTCCTCCAGGTCGCCGGACAGTGCTTCGCTGAATCCACGCAAACCGTACTTTGCGGAGCAATACGAGCTCAGGCCTTTTGATCCAACCCACCCGGCAATCGATGAAATATTTACGATGTGCCCGCTGCGGCGCTCGATCAGGTGGGGGAGAAACAGGTGGCACAGTCGCATCGGCGCAAGCAGGTTGATCTGCATCAGTTGTTCCCATCTGTCCCGCGGCACATGGTCGAAACGGCCGCCGACTCCTACACCCGCGTTGTTGACGATCACATCGGGTATCGCAACGTTTTTTACGACTTCATCAAAAAGCAACTGGCAGCCGTCCCCGCCGGACAAATCCGCGGCAATCGACGCCTGTATCTTCCCTGGCGCAGTATCCAAATCGGCTTTCAACGCGCTTAAACGGCGCTCATCGATATCGGAAAGAATAAGCTGGCTGCCAGCGGCGAGGAACTGACGCGTCATCTGCCGGCCGAAGCCACCGTCAGCGCCTGTAATCAAGACCAGCGCCTGATTGAGATCTGTCATAGTTTTGCCCCACGATCAATCGGTAGAATGTAGTTCAAAAGCGATAAACTGTGCAAATGAAATTCCTGCGTACACCCGACGAACGCTTTCAGAATCTGTCTGACTACGAATTCAAACCGCATTACGTAGTCATCGACGAAATGCGCATGCACTACGTCGATGAAGGCCCTGCCGATGCGCCGCCTGTATTACTGATGCACGGAGAACCGAGCTGGTCATACCTTTACCGACACATGATTCCGCCGATCGCGTCCGCCGGCCTTCGGGCCATCGCGCCCGACCTGATTGGCTTTGGAAAATCCGACAAGCCGGCGACTCAGAGCGATTACAGCTACCAGACGCACGTGGCCTGGATGTTGCAATTCCTGGAGAAATTGAACTTAAAAAACATCACGCTCGTCTGTCAGGACTGGGGCTCATTAATAGGACTCAGGCTTGCTGCAGAAAATGAGGAGTGGTTCGACCGAATCGTTCTGGCCAACGGTGGCTTACCGACCGGAGATCAGGTGATGCCCAAGGTTTTCAGAATCTGGCGGGCGTTCGCGCGTTTCAGCCCGTGGTTTCCCATCGGCCGGATTGTTCAGTCGGGCACCGTTTCGACATTACCACCTGACGTAATCGCAGCTTACGATGCCCCGTTTCCGAATTCGACATACAAAGCGGGGGCGCGCGCGTTTCCGAAGCTGGTGCCAACCACGCCGGATGATCCGGCAGCTTCCGCAAATCGTGCTGCATGGGAAGTTTTCAGCAAATGGCAAAAACCTTTTCTCACAGCCTTCAGCAATCGCGACCCTATTACGCGCGGGGCTGACCAGGCGTTTCTCGAACTGGTGCCGGGCGCGAAAGATCAACCGCATACGACGATCAGAAATGCCGGACATTTCTTGCAGGAAGATAAGGGGCCGGAACTTGCGAAGGTGGTTATCGACTTTGTGAGAGGTCAATAGAGCCCGATATTTGACCGGAAACTAGAAATATGACCCTAATGGGGCCATGCTTCAAGCCAAAGGCTGAATGGACTCCGCCAATAGCAACAAAAAGGCCGTTATGTCTTTTATCGACGAACTCAGGCGTCGTAACGTATTTCGCGTAGGCATTGCGTACGCCATCGCAACGTGGGTTCTGCTTCAGATCACGGAAGTGATCACCCCCATACTTGGCCTGCCCGGTTGGGCACCAAAGCTCATCTTCGTGATTCTTGCAGTCGGCTTCGTTCCGGCATTGATATTCGCCTGGGCTTTCGAGCTGACGCCGGAGGGCATCAAGAAAGAAAAGGACGTCGATCGCTCGGAGTCCATTACCCACCACACGGGCCGCAAGCTGGATTTCGCCATTATCGCTGTGCTTGTGTTGGCGGTCGGCCTGTTGTTGGCAGACAGATTTTCCGGGAAACCTGCGCCTGACGCAGAGCAGGTGACCAATAAGTCGATCGCGGTCCTGCCGTTCGTCAACATCAGCTCAGACAAAGAACAGGAATACTTCTCCGATGGCATCACGGAGGAAATTCTTAACGCGCTGGCCTCGGTCAAAGAACTGAAAGTCGCCGGGCGAACCTCGTCATTCGCCTTCAAAGGAAAAAACCAGGACCTGCGCCGGATCGGCGAATTGCTGGGCGTGGAACATATCCTCGAGGGTTCGGTGCGTAAGTCGGGCACTACTGTTCGCATTACTGCGCAGCTCGTTCAGGTCGAGGATGGCTTTCACTTGTGGTCGGACACTTATGATCGCGAACTTACCGACGTGTTCGCCATTCAGGATGAAATCGCCACTGAAATCCTGATCCAGCTCAAAGCGCAGCTGCTCGATGAAGAGCGACCGGTGCTTGTGAGCCAACGCACCGATCCGGATGTCTATGACCTGTATCTGCTGGCGAAGCAACGCCTATATAGCCGAACCCGCCACACCATCGAATCTGCGGTGGAGCTGCTGGATCAGGCCATCGCAAAAGATCCGGACTACGCACCCGCCTACGCACAGCGCGGTATCGCGACGATGTTCCTATCCGATCGCAGTTACGGCACCATTCCGGAGGCGGAGGCGCTGGTACAAGGCAAGCGCTTTATCGATACTGCGCTCGAGAAGGACCCACAGCTTGCGGAGGCCTGGGCGGGCTTGGGCTTGTACCACATCAATCGGCCAGCGGAACACGAGCAAGCGATTGATGCGCTGACTAAGGCATTGTCGATCAACCCGAACCTGATTAACGCCAGCAATTGGCTGCAATCAACGCTGGTTGCAACCGGCAATCCGCGTGGCGCGCTGCAGATCCTCGAGCAGATGACGGAAAGGGATCCGCTGTATCGACCGGGATTCGGCAACGCCGTAAACATGTTCAACACGTTTGGGCAGCAAGAGAAAGCAAAGGCACTGATTGACCAGTTCAGCAAATACGATCCGAACGCTGTCCACTTACTGCGGGCTGATGCCATGAATCGCTTCTACAGCGGCGAATCTGCCGAGGGTCTACGCCTGGCTGAACAAGCGTATCGGCTCGCACCAACAGATGCGGTTTCGCATATTTGGTTCACCGTTGGATTGGCGCAGACCCTGCAGCTTGAACGAATTGCGGAGGAAGGCATAGATTTCTTCCAGGTTGAGGCGTTGGATCTGCTGGGCCGGCGCGAAAAGGCATTTGAGCTTGCATTCGAATTGTCCCGGGAAGGTGAATTGTGGAACCTGTTCGCGCTTTACAACCGAGCCGATCGCAGCCAGGAACTGATCGACTACCTCGAGGAACGCTGGCCCGGTCTGGATACATTTGCGGCCGATTATCCGCACAATGAAAATGGTTATTCTTTGATGGCGGAAGTCGCGTTGGCTTACGCCCGCACAGGCAATACGGTGCGTTTCGATGATGCGCTATTGCTGGTGGAAAACGCCATGTCGAACTTGTCCGGGCAGGGTATCGATAACTGGGTATTTATGGTCGAGAATGCGAAACACTTGGCACTTGCCGGAAAATACGACGAGGCCATAACGCAACTGGAGCATGCGGTTGATCGCGGATTCCAAGGCTACGCACCAATTGCAAAGTTTATTCCCATGTTTGAGCCGCTAAGTGATGATCCGCGTTTTGTTGCGGCCGAGGCTCAAATGATCGAAGGGATTAACGTCGAGCGCCGGGCGCTCGGTCTGGAGCCCGTCGACCCGCTCAATCAACGCGTGTATTAGTCGTCGCCAATAGCAATAGCCCTTATGTCCTTTTTTCACGAACTCAAACGCCGGAATGTCTTCAAGGTAGCGATTGCCTACGCGATCGCGGCCTGGATATTGATCGAGATCACGGCCACGACCTTTCCGATTCTGAAGCTGCCTGACTGGACGGTGACCCTGGTAACGGTCCTTGTGCTAGTCGCATTCCCGCTGACGCTGATTTTTGCCTGGGCCTTCGAGCTGACACCGGAGGGCATCAAGAAAGAAAAAAATGTCGATCGCTCGGAATCCATTACGCATGTCACCGGCCGCAAACTGGACTTCGCCATCATCGGCACAATGGCGGTAGCGATAGTATTTTTGTTGGCAGATAAGCTGTTACTCAGCGAGAGTGTAGAGACGAATGACGTAGAGACCGTCGCTACCAGTCAGTCCATCGCCGTACTGCCATTCGTCAATATCAGCTCCGACAAGGAGCAGGAATATTTCTCTGATGGCATCACCGAGGAAATTCTTAACTCGCTGGCTTCGGTCAAAGAATTGAAAGTTGCCGGGCGAACCTCGTCATTCGCCTTCAAAGGACAAAACCAGGACCTGCGGCGCATCGGCGAATTGCTGGGAGTGAAACATATTCTCGAGGGCTCTGTGCGTAAGTCGGGCACCACCGTGCGTATCACCGCCCAGCTCGTTCAGGTAGAAGATGGCTTTCACCTGTGGTCGGACACCTACGACCGTGAGCTCACGGATATCTTTGCTATTCAGGATGAAATCGCTAATGAAATCCTGATCCAGCTTAAAGCGCGGCTGTTCGATGAAGAAGGACCGGCGATCGTGAGCCAGCGCACCGACCCGGAAGTCTATGAGTTTTATTTGCTAGCGAAGCAGCGCATTTACGATCGCACCCGACTGACAATCGAGTCTGCTGCAGAGCTTCTCGACCGGGCGATCGCAAAAGACCCAGACTACGCACCCGCCTATGCACAGCGCGGAATTGCGTCGCTTCTTTTGTCCGAGAGCAGTTACGGCACAATACCGGACGCGGAGGCGGCCGTCCAAGGCAAGCGCTACATCGATGCCGCACTGGAGAAGGACCCGCAACTGGCGGAAGCCTGGGCCGCGCTAGGCTTGTACCACAAAGATCGGCCAGCCGAACATGAGCAAGGCATCGACGCGCTGACAAGGGCACTGTCGATCAACCCCAATCTGATTAATGCCAGCCATTGGTTGCAACTCACTTTGAGGGATTCCGGCAACCCGCGTGGCGCGCAGCAAATCCTTGAGCAGATGATGCAAAGGGATCCGCTGCACGCACCGGGAGTCTTCAGTGCGGTGAGCGCCTTCAACCTGTTTGGGCAGGAAGACAAAGCGCAGGCACTGATTGACCGCTTCCGCAGCTACAAACCGAACAATGTGCAACTGCTGGTGACTGATTCCATGCATCACCTCTACAGCGGCAAATCTGCCGAAGCTCTTCGTCTGGCCGAGCAAGCGTATCAGCTCGCTCCAACCGACGAGGTAATGCAAGCCTGGGTCACTTTCGGGTTACTTCAGACACAGCAGGTTGAGCGAATCGCGGAGGAAGGTGTGGATTTCTTGAAAATCGAAGCTTTGGATCTACTGGGCCGGCGCGATGAAGCATTTGAACTCGCATTTGAATTGGCCAGGGAGGGCGATTTGTGGTCCTTGTTTGCCCTCTACAATCGGGCGGACCGTAGCCGGGAGCTAATCGACTACGTCGAGGAGCGCTGGCCCGGTCTGGATACATTCGCCGCCGATTATCCACACGATGAATTTGGCTATAACGTGATGGCAGAAATAACGCTGGCGTATTCCCGCACAGGCAATATGGAGCGGTTTGATGATGCGCTGTTGCTGGTGGAAAACGCAATGTCGAATCTATCCGGCCAGGGCATCGATAATTGGGTATTCATGCTCGAGAACGCGAAATACCTGGCACTCGCCGAAGAATACGATCAGGCCATAACGCAGCTGGAGCAGGCGATTGATCGCGGCTACCGGGGTTACGCGCCGATCGCGACAACGACACCGATGTTTGAGCCGCTTCGGGATGATCCGCGCTTTGTTGCCGCCGAGGCTGTCATGATTGACAACATCAACGTCGAGCGACAGGCGCTCGGGCTAGAACCCATTGATCCGCTTAACCAGTTCTGGCATTAATCGGGCGGCAACCGTACTTGTCATCCGACCACGCACAACTGAGCGTGCCTGCTTGAATAGACTCGCAATCAATCAAGGAAAACGATGACTCCGGTAACCGTCGAACGGCATGGTGCAGTTTCAGTCATTACGATCGACAGTCCTCCCGTGAACGCGTTGTCGCAAAGCGTGCGTGCAGGGCTCGTAGCCTGCATGGAGAACGCGGATTCAGACGCCGAGACAAAGTCCATCGTGATTCAGTGTGCCGGGCGAACTTTTATTGCCGGCGCTGACATCCGCGAGTTCGGCAAGCCGCCCGAACCACCATACCTACCCGATGTCGTTTCGGCAATCGAGGCAAGCGAGAAGCCGGTGCTTGCTGCGATTCACGGCACTGCACTTGGCGGCGGTCTCGAAGTGGCACTTGGCTGCCACTACCGCATGGCTGCAGCCGCTGCCGTCGTCGGCCTGCCGGAGGTCAAGCTCGGGCTATTGCCAGGCGCTTCCGGCACCCAGCGCCTGCCTCGCCTGATCGGCGCCGAGAAAGCGCTCGACATGATGCTTTCCGGAAATCCCTTGCCCGCGGACAAGGCACTCGAGGCCGGTGTAATAGACAAGATCGCGAGCGGCGACGATTTGCAGGCCGCGGCAATTCAGTATGCCGAGGAACTCATCGACGCCGGTCCACGAAGAATTCGCGACATGAGTGTGGAGCCGCCGGAACCTGCTCTTTTCGATGATTATCGGAAAAAGATCGCCGGCAAGACACGGGGACTGATATCGCCCCAAAAAATCATTCGCTGCGTCGAATTATCCACACAGGTAGATTTCGACCAAGGTTGCGAAGCGGAACGCGATTTTTTTCTTGAATGCAAAGCATCGCCGCAGTCCAGCGGATTGCAGCACGCGTTCTTTGCGGAGCGTGCCGTGGCAAAAGTACCCGGCATCACGAAGGAAACGACACGACGCGAAATCAATTCAGTCGCCATCATCGGTGCCGGCACGATGGGCGCCGGAATTGCCTACAGTTGCCTGAATGCCGGTTGCGAACTCATCCTGCTCGACAACAACGACGAAGGACTGCAACGCGGTGAAGCGACTGTTCAAGGCCTTTACGAAGGCGGCGTCGACCGCGGCAAGATCAGCAAAGCACAGATGGCGGAGGGCCTCGACCGATTCAGAACCAGCCAAAGCTATGACGACCTGGGCGATGCCGATCTTGTCATTGAAGCCGTGTTCGAAAATATGGCGATCAAGAAGGAAGTATTCGGCAAACTCGACCAGGTATGTACGCAAGACGCCATCCTGGCGACAAATACTTCAACGCTGGATGTCGATGAAATTGCCGTCGCGACAAAACGCCCCGAAGACGTCATCGGCCTGCATTTTTTCAGCCCGGCCCACATCATGCGATTGCTGGAAATCGTTCGTGGGTCCAGGACGTCGGTCGAGGTCATTGCCAGCTCTCTCGCATTGGCAAAACGCCTCGGCAAGATCGGCGTCGTTGTCGGCAACTGTTTTGGCTTCGTCGGCAATCGAATGCTGTACGGCTATGGCCGCGAAAACCAGCGCCTGTTACTCGAGGGCGCTGCGCCCGAGTATATAGACCGCGTGCTTTACGACTGGGGCATGGCGATGGGGCCAAACGCCGTCGGCGACCTTGCCGGACTCGACGTCGGCTACAAAGCCCGTCAGGAAAGAACCGATTTACCCGACGACCCTGCTTTCTATCGGGTCGCCGATATGCTGGCGGAGCGAGGCCGATATGGTCAAAAAACCGGACAAGGCATGTATCTGTATGAAAAAGGTTCACGGACGCCCATTCCCGATCCTGAGATTCAGGACATGATCAGAGCAGAAGCCAAACGGCTTGGCATCGAGCAAAGGGAAATCAGCGAACACGAAATTGTCGAGCGCTGCATTTACGGACTGGTCGTCGAAGGCGCGCGAATTCTGGAGGATGGTATCGCGACCCGTGCAAGCGACATCGACGTGATCTGGATTAACGGCTACGGCTTTCCCCGGCACCGCGGCGGGCCGATGCATTATGCAGACTCGATTGGCGCCGACAAGATTTACGCTGCGATTTCCAGATTCCAGAAACGACCGGGGCTGGAATACTGGAGTGTTCCTAACTTGTTGAAAACTATGGTAAAAAACGGTTCTGGTTTCGCGGATCTAGCTGGCGGTAAGTAACCAGCGATGATTATCTTGAATTGCTCTCTCATCGGTTTCGAGTTTGAGCAGGTGCGCGAGCAAAGATCGTTCCGCCCAAGCATACAGTCTCTTGTGCACGTCATCGTATACATGCGGCACGAGATCAGCGCAGGTCGATCCCGGATGTTCTTCGAGCGCAGCGACTACTTTGGCCTCGCGTTCCAGGCGATGCTTGATAATCCAGTCAATGGCTTCGTAAGGACTTTCAAGCAGCTCGCCGTGTCCCGGTAGAATTACAGCCAGGACTTTATCCATCAACCGTTCAAGCGAACTGAGATAGTCCGACATGTTTCCGTCGGGCGGGTCGATTACGACGGTCGAGCCGTTGATGATGTGGTCGCCCGTGAAAAGCCAGTTCAGTTTCTCATAAAAATAGCAGAGATGATTCGATGCATGTCCCGGCGTATCAACAACCTCGAGTTTGAACTCCGGTGTTTCGAAAATTTCCCCGTTTTTCAGAATGCGGTCCGGTAGGAAAGTCTTGTCCTGGTACTTACCATCGGGAGCTGGTCTTCCCAGGAGTTTAGCGCCGGTCTTTTCTGCGAGACCGGCCGCGGCCGGCGAATGATCGGGGTGTGTATGCGTGACGAGGATCCATTTGATCGGCCCGGGCGCCAAATCGCAGATTGACTCGATATGAGTATCGATTGCCGGCCCAGGATCGATTACGGCAGTCTCTTTCTCGCCCAATATATAAGTGTTCGTACCGGGGCCTGTCATCATGCCGGGATTCGGCGCGACCAGCCTGCATACGCCTGGCGCGAGCACTACCAGCTTGCCCGCGACAAGATCAGTTTTCATGATCCTCCGTTCTCTCTATAGTGCGGCTCCTCAGGCATGACGATTCTATCCTGTCCGTCGTCTTCGACAAACGCCTTCAAACTTGTCATTTGCTCGACCAGCACAGCGTCCACGGCCTCCGCAATTGAATCCAGACCATCAGGAAGATAGCCGCCAACCGCATAGTTCAGCGTGACAATCGTTCCGTTCTCGCTATCTGCGAACTCCCAGGTCATGTTGCCGCTGACTCCCATCAGGCCAAGCGGGCCAAGGCCGCCGCTCAATCGCAATATCACGCCCGGGTTCACAAACGTGACGGTCAGATGTACGACACCGGCTCCCTCGCCCAGCGCTTCGCAAAAGCAGCCCTGGGTCCGCGCATCGATAGTCATATTGCTGGCATCACCGGAAAGCGTGTGATCATCGCTCCACCAGTCACCGACGTTGTCGACGGCGGCATTGTAAACCTCGGTACGACTGGCAGATATTTCTGTTTTGTGGCTTATTGTGAAGCCACCGGGGCCCGCATCAAGCACTTCAGCATCTGCCGCCGTCACTATGAAACATGCAAGCGCCAATGCAGTGAATGCTTTCAGAGGATGTTCATGTGTCATAAGATTCTTCCCCTTGCGCATTTCGGTAATTCCAGAGTATGAGTGACATCGACAGGATCGTCGAATTAATGAACCGGCACAAGAATATGACCGTGCTGAGCGGCGCCGGTTGCAGCACCGGATCCGGCATTCCCGATTATCGCGACGAAGACGGCAATTGGAAGAATGCGCAACCAGTGCAATACGGCGACTTTGTCGATAATCGCAACGTGCGTAAGCGCTACTGGGCCAGGAGCTTTGCTGGCTGGAGTCGGATTTCGTCTGCAAGACCGAATGCGGCGCACGCCGCGCTGGCGGAACTCGAACATTCCGGCCATGTGAGTTTGCTCATCACACAAAACGTCGACAACCTGCATCGCATGGCGGGCAGCCGAAAGGTGATCGATCTGCATGGCGTGCTGCACAAGACGCGTTGCCTGAAGTGTGAGGCGACCAGTCAGAGGAGCGATTGGCAGGCGCGACTCGAAGCATGCAATCCGGACTGGAAACCAAACGTATCTGCCTACGCGCCCGATGGCGATGCGGAGCTGTCAGGATCGGACTACCTGGACTTCGATGTGCCCGATTGCCCCGTCTGCGGTGGCATCATTAAACCGGACATCGTTTTTTTCGGTGAAGCAGTACCATCAGAAAGAGTAAGCGTCGCGACAAAAAAACTCAGGCAAAGCGATGCCCTGCTCGTTGTCGGGTCGTCGCTGATGGTTTTTTCGGGCTATAGATTTGCGCGCCTCGCGCAGGAGGCAAACATTCCCATCATTATCATCAATCGCGGCCGAACCCGCGCCGATGATATCGCCGCCCAAAAGTTATCGGGTGATTGCGCGGAAATCCTGCCACGTGTTGTCGAAAGGCTGGCGGCATGATGGACGACGACTGGGCCATCGTATTTGAGAGCAGACACCGACAGGCTTGCACCGATCGGGCGCTTGTGTTGGCTTCGCTGAATATTCCCCACGAAATTCTGCGCGCCGACCTGCGTTACACACTGGCCGTTCCGGCCGAGCTTGCCGAAAGAGCCAAGTACGAGATCTGGCAGTATGACAAGGAGAATCAGCAGGCACGACCGCAGAAGCCCAGGCCGGTACCGGAATTTCAAAACGCCGTACCCGGCATTGTTGCCTATATTTTTATCGTCTGCCTTGTCGCCTGGCTCGCCGGCGAAAGCGCATTCAACAAGGACTGGCTGGCGGCCGGCCGCGTCGACGGTGAATTGATTCGCCAGGGCGAATGGTGGCGCACATTGACTGCGCTTACCTTGCACTCGGGCTTCCGCCACCTGGCCGGGAATATCGGCTTTGGCGCCTTATTCGGCATTCTTGCGGGCCGCCTTTTCGGCTCGGGCCTGACCTGGCTCTGCGTCGTCGTCGCAAGCGGACTCGCCAACACGCTGAACACGCTGCTGCTTGCCTCCAGTCACCGTTCGCTTGGCGCATCCACGGCGGTCTTTGCAACGCTCGGCCTCATCGCAGGTTTTGTATGGCGCGCAAAACTTATGGCACAGGACAGATGGGCATACCGGCTCGGTCCGATCATCGGCGGTATCGCCCTACTCGCTTACACGGGCACGGGCGATGAGAATACAGACATCGGCGCGCACCTTGCTGGCTTTGTCTGTGGTTTCGGACTCGGGATGTTGCTGACACTGCTGCCGAAAATCCCGTCTGCCCGACGGTTTCAGCTCCTTTGCGGAACAGCGGCGATCACCATCCTCGCAGCCTCCTGGATTGTCGCGCTGCGGCTCTGGGCGTGAGCCTGTCTTACACTGTAGAATTTCGAGCCAGATTTCTGTGCCGGGGGCATTTTCCGCAGCGTGAAGAAATTCATCCTGTTTTTGCTGATTATCATGCTCGTGCTTGGCGTGATCCTGCGCGTTCGTTACGGTGGCGGTGAGCCGTACCGTGACTTATCAACCGACCCCCTCATCGAAGAAACCGCTCTTGAAGAAGTCCTGGCTTACCCGGAACCAATCGGCAACCTGGCGGTTAATCGGCAAGGCCGCATTTTCTTCACCGTACATCCGGAATCGCGTCCTCAAGGAAACAAGCTCCTGGAACTGATCGCCGGCGCCGCCATACCGTATCCCGATGGCGCATCTCAGCACAGGCTCTTTAATACCGTCCTGGGCCTGGTCATTGACCGGCGTAATATTCTGTGGACCATCGATCACGGCAATCATGGCTTTGGCAAAGCCAGGCTGCTCGCGTTCGATCTCGCATCCGGCGAAGTCGCGCACGACCACCGTTTCAGTAATGACATTGCCCCTGCCGGTTCATTCCTCCAGGATCTCCAGGTCAGCCCCGACGGCCAGACCATCGTCATTGCCGATGCGAGTTTCTGGCGAAAGAAGCCCGCCCTGATTGTTTACGATATTCAGCAACACACAGCACGCAGGGTTCTTGAATCACATGATTCGGTGTCACCGGAGAACTATCTGATCCGAAATCAGCTGATGGACATGACGTTTATCGGCGGTCTGGTTTCACTCAAGGGCGGTGTCGACGGCATCGCATTCGATTCTGCAGGCGAATGGCTCTACTTTGCTGCAATCAATCAAAGCGGGCTCTACCGGATTCGGCTAAAGGACCTGACAAACACCGGGCTGCCACCGGAGCAACTCGAAAGTCGAGTCGAACGATTCAGCGACAAGCCACTGAGCGACGGCTTAAGTACTGACGTTGCCGGCAATGTCTATGTAACCGACGTTGAGCACAGTTCTGTGTTTGTCGTCGGGCCGGACAAGCAACCGCGAACACTGGTGAGATCCGACAGGATACGCTGGGCCGACGCATTGTCTTTCGGGCCGGGTGGCTGGCTGTACCTTGCCGACAGCGCCATTCCCGATCAGATCCTGCAGACCAGGGACCACATCATGGCAAAGGGTCCATACTATATCTTCCGCTTCCAGCCTGGCTTTGAGGGCATCCCCGGGCAATAGTCCTGGGCTCCGGCAAATCTGGAGAAAGCACGAGGCGAATGTGTGTTTGTGAAACTGTCGCCCGCAGGGAAGCGGGCGCCAAGCCTACATGGATGTATTCACGGCGTGTTTCACAAATATATATTCGCCTCGTGATTGCGCGCTAGTGCATCGTCTGTTGGAGTCAGATACCCTGCATCGTTTCGCCCTTCAGGAAACCAAGCATGCAGGTTATTCTCCTGTACACCACCGTTGTGCTTATCTGGGGATCGACCTGGGCCGCCATTCCGTATCAGTTCGGTGTTGTTGCCGAGGAAGTATCGGTTGCCTATCGATTTGCCATCGCCGCGGTCACGTTATTTCTATATGCGATCGTTGCAGGCAAGAAAATTCGTTTGCCACGACGTTACTACCCGATGGTCATTGTGCAGGGCCTTCTGCTCTTCTCGATTAACTACTTTTTTGTCTATTACGGCACCGCCTATATCACGTCCGGGCTTGTTGCAGTTACTTTCAGTTCGATTGTCGTATGCAATGCGTTCTTCGAGCGCATGTTTTTTCGCACACCATTGGAGGGATGGTTGTTGGTCGCCTCATTTCTCGGGATGCTTGGCATTGCGTTGATCTTCTGGCCCGAAGTCAAGACGCTGAGTTTGCAGGACCGCACGTTTTTTGGCCTGCTCCTGATTGTCATTGGTGTCGTAATCGCCTCACTGGGGAATATGGCGGCAGTGGTGAACACGGGACGTGACCTTCCGGTGGTCGCCGTGAATGCCCATGGCATGGCCTGGGGTGCGCTGCTGTCGTTCCTTGCAGCCGCGATCCTGGGGCGTGAATTCAACTTTTCCCTTGAACCCGCCTATGTCTGGTCGCTGCTGTTTCTGGCAATTTTCGGCTCGGCAATCGCCTTTGGCTGTTATCTGCTACTGATCCGCAAGATCGGGTCTGCCCGCGCCGCGTATTCTTCTGTATTATTTCCGGTCGTAGCTTTGGCAATTTCAACTTTTCTCGAAGACTACCAATGGTCCATTCTGGCGGTCGTTGGCATATCGTTGACGATAGTCGGTAACTGGCTCGCACTAAGAAGAACCAAGCGGCCGTTGGCGGCCGCGAAGCAACAATAAACAAGAATGCTTTATTGGCAGCAGATGTATGAACGAATTAACAGTACCCGACTTCGCGGTCGATTGGGCTGAACTGTACGAGGAGTTCCAGATGGTTGGTATCGATTTCGGCATCAAGATCATTGCCGCAATCGCGATCTTCTTTATAGGACGCCTGGTTGCCCGATTTGCGAAGAACGGAATTCGCAAGCTCATGGCATCGCAGGAGGTTGACAAGATTCTTGAGGGCTTTGTCAGCAATCTCGTCTACTGGATCCTGATGATGTTTGTCATCATTGCAGCGATCAACCAGATCGGCGTTCAGACAACCTCCCTGATCACGATCATGGGTGCTGCAGGCCTGGCCGTCGGCCTGGCGATGCAGGGATCGCTGGCAAATTTCGCGGCCGGCGTCCTGATCGTCATGTTTCGCCCCTATCGGGTTGGCGACTATGTCGAAGCTGCCG
>Ga0209997_10000236_pt1 | contig 17671 bp, 18 predicted proteins | sample CR04metaG_FD_182079 | JGI IMG/M metagenome (GOLD analysis project Ga0209997, IMG submission 182079) | Deep subsurface microbial communities from Mariana Trench to uncover new lineages of life (NeLLi) - CR04 metaG (SPAdes) (version 2) | ecosystem: Environmental > Aquatic > Marine > Ocean trench...
AAAAAACTGCTTCGAGAAAGCTTGAAAATTGCAAAAAAATCACATGTTCCATCTGAAAAAATTGTATTAGATCCTGCTGTTGGATTTTTTGTAAAAATTGGACAAGGTCCATTTTTTACAAAAATTAAATCAGATTGGGTAGAAAGAGATCTATCAATAATCAAAAATTTGAATTCTATAAAGCAGAACTATCCAATTTTAATCTCCGTTTCAAATAAATCCTTCCTAGGAAATCTTTTAAGAAAAGAAAATCCTTCTGATAGGTTATTTGGCTCGATAGCTGCAGAAGCTATATCGGTCATAAACGGTGCTGACATTATCCGTACTCATAATGTTGAGGCTACTAAAGAAGCAATAACAATAGCTTCGAAACTCTCAAAATGACACAAAGGCTTATAATCAATATTTAACTTTCTTAACAAGGTTTCATTGGAATTCAAAGAGGGATTAACTTTTGATGATGTTCTTCTTGTACCCAAATATTCAGATATTACAAGTAGAAGTCAAACCGATCTGAGTACTAAATTATCTCGAAACATCTCAATTAACATTCCTTTTGTTAGTGCAAATATGGATACTGTTACTGAATCCTTTATGGCTATGGCAATGGCTCGTGCTGGTGGTATAGGAATCATTCACAGATTTTTGCCCATTCAAGAACAAGCCAACGAAGTTCTCAAAGTAAAACGTTCAGGTAGTGTGATAATAGAGAACCCTTATTCTATTTCTTCTGACAAATCTATCCAAGATGCTCTGGACTATGCAGAAGACAAAGAAATCTCTGGCCTTTTAGTAGTTGATTCTAATTCTAAATTGGTTGGAATAATTACTGAAAGAGATTTACTGTTTGCTGATCCTAATGATCATATTCACGATGTTATGACAAAAGATGTTGTAACCGCAAAACCTGGCGTTACATTAGATGAATCAAAAGAAATTTTACACAAACATAGAATCGAAAAATTGCCAATAGTTGATGATTCAGGAATTATCAAAGGATTGATTACAAGTAAAGATATTATAAATAATGCAGACTATCCAAATGCATCCAAAGACAAGAAAGGGCGACCATTAGTTGGAGCAGCAGTTGGTGTAAAAGGTGACTTTTTAGAAAGAAGTGAATCTCTTTTAGAAGCAGATGCAGACGTACTTGTTGTTGATATAGCACACGGTCATAGTGAAAACGCATTAAACACAGTTCGCAATATCAAAAAAGCATTTCCAGACTGTGAATTAATTGCAGGTAATGTTGCAACTGCTCAAGGTGCTGAAGATTTGATAAAAGCAGGAGTTGATGCAGTAAAGGTTGGTGTAGGATCTGGATCAATTTGTATTACTAGAGTAATTACGGGTTCTGGTGTGCCACAATTAACTGCAGTAATGGATTGTGCAAAAATTGGCAAGGATCATGGAATTCCAATAATTTCTGATGGTGGTACAAGAACTTCTGGTGATGCAACAAAATCATTGGCTGCTGGTGCTTCATCTGTAATGATAGGTAGCATGCTTGGAGGTACTGATGAATCCCCTGGCACAGTTTTGACTAAAAACGGAAAACGTTTCAAAGTTTATCGTGGAATGGCTTCACTTGCTGCTTCAATAGGTAGAAAATCAAAAGAAACAGGCTCAATTTCACTTGATGATGATCTTAATGACTATGTTGCAGAAGGAGTTGAGGCTATGGTTCCTTACAAAGGAACTGTAACTGATATACTAAAACAACTTACAGGCGGTGTACGCTCTGGCTTGAGCTATTGTGGTGCACATACAATTTCTCAAATGCAAGATAATGCAGAGTTTATCAAAATGTCAGGAGCTGGATTTGCAGAAAGTCAGCCTCATGATGTTTCTTTGATGTAGTTACTTAAACTTTGAAATTACATCAAGTTAGATCTTTGTATTTTTTTTTAACATACACAGAGTTATCTGGTATTTTATGCTACAAATTATAGAAATCAAACCTCAAAGTCGTGCCCGTTCTTCACTAGAGGCTTGGTTTCATTTTTCTTTTAATTAAAAATAAAAAAGGAAAGTATGGAATTTAGTTCAATTCCACTAAAGTTATCCATCACTTGATGTAGTCATCCTCATCTTCTCAGTGAATGTTCCAGAAGCCTTCTCTGTAGGAAAATCGTCGTCTTCTCCAGCAGTTTCGGTAACTTCATCTATTTCTCCAATTAATCATACTGTAGTTTGTTTGAAAGATTTACCTTTAGCTTTGCAGACACTAAAGTGAATTTCTAATGGGCCTCCATCTTTAACTGCATCATCAATCTTTCCTGAAAGGTCACTATCTACTTCATGTGTAAACATGAATGTGCCCATTGTGCCATCGGCACCATCAGATGTAGAGGTGTAGCTATAGCTGTCAATTTCAAATGGCCCCATTTCATTTATCTCTACAAACTTTCCTGTAGGAAGGCATGCTGGTGGATCTGCTGCATTACTAATTGGAATAGAACCTACTAGAAGACCAGTCATTAATGTGACTGCCAAAAATGTTACCAAATGTATGTTTTAGTCATTGCATCTTATTCAAATAGTTTTAGTAAAGACTGATCAAAGAATTTCTGAACATTTGTTTAATTATGAATCCAAGAAATTATGATATTCGGATCAAAGTTTAGACTTTTTAGATGATATCAACTAAGAGTTTTTTGGCAGAGTTCACATAAACCATCTTCCATATTAACATGGAATTTTTTACATTGATGACAAAATGAAAATTCATATTTTGACACTAACTCTTCTACTACCGAAGTTTTCATTATATTACTATACACACCATCGCATTTACGGATTTACATGTGAACAAATATGGAAAATTGAATTATACATTTTCAGAATAGATTCCATTTTGAAAAAAAGCATCTTCTTTAACTAAATGTGTAAGCTTAGTATCATATGCTAGTCCAAAACGATGAGGAATGCAAAAATATGATTGAAAAATTAGACAAGGGATTACCACCACAAATAATTCATGAAATTATTACATATCTTGAAAAGACTAAGAATACTGAATTTACCATTACACTGGTGAAATACCTGAATAATCAAAATATTCAGGCACGAAACTCACTTTGGGCCCTTAGCAGTCAAATAGCAATGATAGGAGAAGATGTTGGTAAAATCAAACAACATTTAGGGATTCAGTAAATTATATTATTCAAGACCGAGTTAGTGCAACTAGAGTCGTTTGTAATGTAGTTAATTTTTTAAACAGCATGTAAAGTTACTGAATCATGTTATCAAAGAGAACTATCATTGGATTAATACTTGGAGTCGCAATTATTATCCTTGGTGGTGCTTCTTTAATTCTTCATATTGGATTACACACTGATGATTTTCAAGATGTAATACCAGTTGGCGCCCCAGTACACTATACAATTCCTGCTCCTAGTCATACACCACAATCCATGAAAATTACTGGTGACACTTTTTATCTTAACCTTGAAAGTCCTGGTAACGGATTACAGATTATTAACCAAACCGGCAAAGATGAAATGAAGTTAGATTGGGTTCATTTAGAAGATGGTGAAACAAAAATTGATATCCAAAATACCGGTAATACCGAATTAGAAATTACAGGAGTTATAACTACAAGCTATAAACCAGAGATTGTTACCATTGATTTGATGGTGATTATATCTGGAATGGTGATAATTGGATTTAGTATGGGCTTTACCTTTAGAAAACCAAAGGGCTTTTAGCTTAGTTTTGCAGAAGGGTACGAACCTAAAACTTTCATGAAGAGAGTTTCATGTTTTATTTTATCTAACATTTCTGAAATCCGAGGATTTTTTTCATGCCCCTCAAAATCTACAAAGAAATTGTATTCCCACGTATTTGTTTTAGTTGGTCTAGACTCTATCTTTGTAAGATTGACATTATTCTTGTGAAAATTCTCTATAATTCTGTGCAAAGAACCTGGTTCATGTTTAATGGAAAAAATAATTGAAGTTTTATCATTTCCTGTTTCAGGTGATTTTTCTTTTGACAATACCAAGAATCTAGTATAGTTATTCAGATTATTTGCAATATTTTCAGCAATAATGGGCATATTGTGTATGGCTGATGCTGCTCTACTAGCTATACATGCACAATTTTTCTTGTTTAGTTCTTTAACAATTTTTACACTACCTGCTGTATCGTATGCAGGAATTGTTTTCATGTTGTGTTGCTCAATAAATTTTCTACATTGACCTAAAGCCTGTGGATGTGAATAAACTGTATCTACTTCCTCTAATTTACCAATTCCAATCAAACAGTGTTTAATTTTATGATAGATTTCACCTGTTGCATTTAGAGATGTTAAATACAGTAGATCATAACTTTCACCAACACTTCCTTCCAATGAATTCTCTACAGGCAAAATTGCATATTCTGTTTTATCCATAGATGTATTTTCTAAAACTTCTGCAAATGTTACAAGAGGGACAGAGTCAATTTCTTCATTAAAAAATGATCTTGCTGCAGCTTCACTATATGCACCTCGTTCTCCTTGGAACGAAACATGTATCATTTCTTAATCTCTCAAATTGAAGAAATCATTTTTGCCAAAGTTAGTTGAAAGTTTTCTTTCATCAATCCATGAACAATCTGTACATTTTATGGCATCACGCATTGGTACAACTTTACCTCCACATTTTCTGCATTTAGTGAATAAAATTCCTAAATGTGGTTCACTAATTGTTGCATGAATTGTACCATTAAGATGACTAATAATCTTCAATGTTATTGTATCGTTAACTAGTGCTACATTCCTTATTCTAATATTTCGTGTTGAACATATGCATTCTACTTTTGATGTAGTGGGTTTTCCATTAATGTAATCCATTGATACTGCAATCATAGATGACATTACTGCTGCAACTGTTCCAATAACAACATCTCCTACTTTTGGAATTGATAGAAGTTTTGGATGCTTAATGCTGGCAATTCGTGTTGCCTTGTCAAGATCTTTTTGTCCTACAGTTGCTGCTCGAACCATATCTCCATCATCAAAAGTGTTGTGTCCAGCCTCATATTCTTCAATAGATGCTATTTTGTCACCTGGAAATGTTGCATTTTCAGACATGTTGTGATTTTTGCTGTTATGATTATAATTGTTTGTGGCCTGAAAGATCTTGGCAAATCATATATCTCTAAAAATTTGAAAAAAATCATGAAAGCCCTAGTATATGATCAGTATACTACTGATGATGATTTTTCTAAAATCTTAAAAATTAAAGATATCCCTTCCCCTGAACCAAAACCTAATGAAGTTATTTTCAAGGTAAAAGTAGCATCACTCAACTATGATGATATTTGGGGAATGAGAGGTAAACCATTGGCAGTTCCATTACCACACATATCTGGAACTGATGCTGCAGGAGAAGTTACTGCAGTTGGTAGTGATGTAAAAAATATCAAAGTAGGTGATAGAGTTGTTTCTCATGGAAATATGTCCTGTAGAGTTTGCAAAGCATGTACTGATGGAAGAGAATATGATTGCAGAAAACGAACCATTTGGGGTTTTGAAACAGGTCCACTTTGGGGCGGGTATTGTGAAGAAACTCATCTCCCTGAAGTTAATGTTGTGAAGATTCCTGAAAGTGTGTCATATGATGCTGCTGCGGCTGCATCGATGACTTTACTGACATCATGGCATATGCTTGTTGGAAGAGCAAAAATTCATCCCGGGCAATTAGTTTTGATTATGGGTGGAAGTTCTGGTGTTGGAAATTATGGAATTCAAATTGCAAAACTTTTTGGATGTACTGTAATTGCTACAGCTAGTCCTGACAAATTAGAAAAGTTACTGGAACTAGGAGCTGATTATGCAATAGATCATAGAAATGATGATTGGCACAAAGAAATTCGATCAATCACAAAAAAAATTCCTAAACCTTATGGTGATGTTCCTGGAGTCGATGTAATTTTTGAACATATTGGGGGGTCTCACTGGAACAAAGAACTGACTTTACTAAATTTTGGTGGAACAATTGTGACTACTGGAGCTACAACAGGCTATAACGCCAAAACTGACCTACGCCAAATTTTCTTTAAGGGAATCAACATTTTAGGCTCAACTCAAGGAACTAGAGCTGAATTAGAACAAGGTCTCTATTGGATGTCCCAAGGTAAAATAAAATCTATAATTGACTCAGTATATCCACTTGAACAGGCAGCAGAGGCTCACACAAAAATGCTGAAAGGTAAAGGACTTTTTGGAAAAATCTTAATGAAACCAAGGTAATGATTGATAATGGCAGATCCTAAAACAAATTCAATTTTAGATGAAGGAAACAGATTATTTCTCCAAGGAAAACTAAAAGAAGCAATTTCATATTATGACAAAATTCTAAATGATATTCCAGAACACCTTAGTTCGCTCAACAATAAGGGATATGCCCTAAGTAAACTCAAAGATTTTGATAACGCTATGAAATGTTATGATGTTGCCCTTAAGATATGTCCAGACGATCTTTCTGTGTTAGTAAATAAAATATCCACTCTTCGTAAACAAGGAAATTTTGTTGAAGCATTGTCATTTTGTGACAAAATTTTAAAGGACAATCCAAAATACAACATTGTCTTATACCATAAAGAACGAATTTTATTTTCTATGGAAAAATTTAATGAATCTATTTTTTGCTGTAATAGTATATTGAAAAATTATCCAAATAATGGTGATGTTTTATTTGATAAATCATGTAACCTTGTAATGCTCTCAAAAGTTGATGAGGCACTTAACGTGCTTGAATGTGCAATTATTCAAGGAACTCAATACAAAGTTAAAGCAAAAAAATCTAAATCTTTTGAAAAATTATCAGATGATTCTAAATTTAAAAAGTTAGTATCGTAATTATAACCAATGTGGAATTTCTAAATATCCTTCAATACTTTCATTTCGTAAAATTTTGAGAAGAGCATTTGCCTGAGGTGTAGATAATACTGGTTTGTCAAACTGATTGTCTGTGGAAATTCTTGGGCATGCTACTTGAATAAAAGCATCAATTCCTTTAAAATTTCTTAATCTCTCATTTGTAATGTCAGTTAGTGCAAATAACTGAACTTCTTTTCCCTCTTTTTCCAATTCTCTTTTAATTTTTAATGCAAATACCTTGGATAGTTGTCCTTCTTTAAGTCCTACAATTACTCCAAATGATTTTGCTTCAGCTGCTTTGTATATTGCAAGAGTGGCTTTCTTTTTTAGTTTCTGTGCAAATTCTGTAATTTCTCTTACTTCATTAAAGTAAGGATCTAAAACATATGTTGGTAAATTTGTTGATAGTGCAATTCCTGCTGCATGGAAATTACTTTGTCCTAAAAATGCATAGGCGTCTACTTCTTTTTTTAGACTTGATGCAGGATAAAACTCACAACCAAACACTTGACCATCATTTAGTTGCCCTTTTCCTTTTCCAATTTTAACTTGAATTCCATTCTCTGTTAAAATTTTTCTAACCTTATCTATTTGATGTAAATGTTGACTGTCTGTAACCAATGAAATTATTTTCCCTTTTAATATCACTGCACATTTTTTTGCAACACTGTCAAATTCAACATCATCAAAAGCATCAATTAAGATTAGATTTTTTTCTAGTGATTCAGTGTTTATTGTATGTCCAATGTTGAATTGAATTTCTGCCCCAAGTACTTTTGAACCAATTGAATTCAGATCACAAGTTCCCCATGTTGTATCTGCTAAAACATATGCCGGAATTCCAAATTTTTTTGTAATATTCATAGCAGTTTCTTGTACTTTAGGTAAAATTCCATCAGGACCATTTAATGAAACTGATGCTGGATTTTTATCTTCAATTTCTTTGAAAATCCTTTTTTCATCTATTACTATCAATTCAGCTTGGAATCGAACTTTATTAATTTAAATCAACTGTACTCTGCAACAACTAAAAATGTCTGCGCAATTTTACTAATTTGTGGTTGAAAAAACTGTTCTCAATATTGGCTTTGATGATACCGATTCACCTAAAGGAATGTGTACCACATTTTTAGCATACAAAATAGTTGATTTACTACAAAAACAGAAAACTGAATTTCTTGATTTTCCAAGATTAATTAGATTTAATCCTAACATTCCATGGAAAACTCGCGGTAATGGAGCAGTTTCAATCAGAATAAGGACTAAAAATCCTTCTAAGGTAAAAAATCAAATTAAAAATCTTGTTTCAAAATATTCTGATATTAAAAATGGCGCAAATCCTGGTCTGGTATTTTTTGAAAGTGATAAAATCCCTGCTGTATTTACAAATTTTAGTAACTTAGCTCTGTGGCAATTAATTAAAAGAAATAATGCAAAAATATTTGCTAAAAAAAATGATCTTGAATTTTTCTATCAAGGCAACGGTCAAGGACTTGTTGGTGCAATTGGTGCAATAGGATATGATTTTCAAGATCACACATTAGAACTTTTGAGCTATCGTAAAAGAACAAAATTTGGAAAAGAAAGAAAAATTTCTGCTGAAAGTGTGAAAATTATGCAGGAAAAAACTTTTCCAAACACGTTTAATAGTTTTGATACAAAGAAGGGACGAGTTTTAATTACTCCTCATGGCCCTGATCCTGTATTTTATGGTGTTAGAGGCGAAAATGTCCATTCACTAGTATATGCTACAAAGATTCTGAAAAGTGATGAAAAATTAGATGGCTACATGATCTTCAAATCTAATCAAGGAACTGGAGATCATTTGAAAAATGAATTAAATTTTGAAAACATGAAACCTTACGCTTCTGGAAAAATCACTGGAATTGTATCTAATACACCAAAAATTGTAAAAGGTGGACATGTCTTTTTTAAAATTATTTCTAAAAATCACGAGTTCTGGTGTGCAGTTTACAAACCAACAGGAATCTCATCTATTGCCTCAAATTTGATTAAGGGAGACAAAATATGTGTAGGCGGCGGTGTTCGAAAAGCATCAAAAAAGTTTCCCCGAATCATTAATCTTGAATTTATTGATATCATTAATCTTGAAAAGAATCTTTCAAAAACTAATCCCATTTGCAAAAAATGTAACAAAAAAATGAAATCTAAAGGTCAGAATCAAGGATTTCAGTGTATTCGATGTGGAAAAAAAACTTTGAAAAAGATAACTATTGAAATCTCAAGAAAAATCAAAAAACAACTGTATATTCCAGAAATGTCTGCTCATAGACACCTAACAAGACCTTTACAACGTATTGGAATATCTAATAAAACCTCAAAATTTGATAAATCTCTTTCATGGTTTTGTGTTTATAGAAACTAAGTAGCGGGGAGTAGATTTGAACTACTGATTTGCGGGTTATGAGCCCGCCGGGATGACCTAGTCCTATAAAGAGTCTGACTTCCCCACCCCGCTGATACATGAATGAAGATCAGCCGTATATACGCTTTATCAAATTCTTGAAAGCAATTAATAGGATTTGAAAAGATAATCTTTTTGTGGATAAAAAAATTCGAATCATTGCTATTATTGCTGTTGTGATATTTTCTTTTTTTGTTTTAACTTCTCCATCAGATCTTATTCTATTACCATTACCATTACCATTATCTACTTCAAATTCTGAAAGTGCTTCTGTAATTATTCTAACTCAAAACCTTGACAAACCTCGTGCAATTGCTGTTTCTGACGACAGAATTTTTGTTACAGAAAAAGATGGATTCATTAGAGTAATTCAAAACAATACTCTGTTAGAATCCCCATTAGCTGTATTTCGTTCTGTTAATGTATTTGATGGAGGATTGTTAGGCATTGCACTTCATCCAGATTTTTCAAATAATCATTACATCTATGTATTTTTAACTTATGAAGAGGAAGGATATTTGTGGAATAAGATTCTGCGAATTACTGAATCTGAAAATAAATTACAAGATGCTGAAACTGTATTTGATAAAATCCCTGGCTCTAGATTTACAAATGGTGGTTTTATAAAATTTGGACCTGATGAAAAATTGTATGTGGGTACTGGAACTGTTTCTGATTCATCTCACCTTCCACAAGACCTTGATTCTTTATCTGGAAAAATTTTAAGATTAAATGATGATGGTAGTATCCCAGATGATAACCCATTTTCTGATTCTCCTGTATATTCTTTAGGACATCGAAATCCTCAAGGAATGACTTGGGATGATGATGGCAACATGTTTGTAGCAGAATTTGGACCTGAAAAAAACGATGAAATTAATCTAATTCAAGCAGGAAAAAACTATGGCTGGCCTGAACAACAATGCTCTGGAAATGATAACTTTGAAAATCCTATTCTTTGTTATGATCCAAGCATAGAACCAGGCGGTATCTTGTTTTATACTGGAGATAAACTTGATTTTGAATCTCCATTCATAATGGCTTCTATGAGAGCAGCTAATCTTTATCAAGTAGATTTTGAAGAAGGGCTTAGCTCTCAAAAATCTATTCTCAGTGGAATTGGTCGTGTTCGTGATGTAGTACAAGGCTCTGATGGTAGTCTTTATTTAATTACTTCAAATACTGACGGAAAAGGTTTTCCAGATAGAACTGATGATAAATTATTAAGGATAATTAAATAAAATGCCAGACTCGTCAATTTCAAAGTTTTTTGAAAAATCAAGAAAAGAAAGATTAGATATTGTTACAAATTTTGCAAATCTTTCTGATGAAGAATTAGATATTTTGCAAAGCAACAACGGAGGAATTTCATATGACAAGGCAGATAAAATGGTGGAAAATGTTATTGGCACATTTTCACTTCCTTTAGGAATTGCAACAAATTTCAAAATTAACGGAAAAGACTACATAATTCCAATGGTTATTGAAGAACCCTCTGTGATTGCAGCAGCATCCAAAGGAGCCAAAATTGCAAGAATTAAAGGTGGATTTGAAGTAACAGCAGATGAATCTTACAGCATTGGCCAAATACAAGTATTAGATGTTGATATTCCTTCTGCAATTCAAAAAATCAATAATTCTTCAAATGACATTCTTCAATTAGCAAATTCCAAAAGCAATACCTTATCTAAAATGGGTAAAGGTGCAAAAGAAATCTCTTGTAAAGAAATTGATACGCCATCTGGCAAAATGCTTATTGTTGAACTCTTAATTGATGTTGGAGATGCAATGGGTGCAAATATTACCAATACAATGTGTGAAGCGGTTTCACCATTAATTGAAAAGATTACAGGTGGGCGAACACTACTTCGAATATTATCAAATTATTCTACTCGAAGAATTGCCAAAGCAAAAGCAGTGTTTGAAAAAGATGCTGTAGGAGGAGAAGCTGTTGTTGATAATATTATTTTAGCATTTGAATTTGCTGATAATGATGTCTATCGAGCAGTAACTCACAACAAAGGTATCCTGAATGGAACTATAGCTGTTGCAAATGCAGTTGGTCAGGATAGTAGAGCCATTGAAGCTGCAGCAAATGCGTATGCTGCAAAGTCTGGCAGATATCGTTCTCTTAGTGAATGGAGTAAAGATAATGATGGTAATTTAGTTGGAACCTTGGAAATTCCTCTTTCTGTTGGAATTGTAGGTGGAATTGTAAATGTTCACCCAGTTGCTAAAGTTTGTGTAAAGATTCTAGGGGTTTCAACAGCACAAGAGCTTGCATGTGTAATGACTGCTGCTGGTTTGGCTCAAAATTACAGTGCTATTCAAGCTCTTGCAACTGAAGGAATTCAAAAGGGACACATGCGTCTACACGCAAGAAATCTTGCTGTTGCTGCAGGAGCTGTACCTGAGCAGATAGATAAAATTGTTCAAAAAATGATTGAAGAAAAGAAAATTTCACTTGATAGAGCCAAAGAATTACTTGAGCAAATTTAAACATGCGATTATATACCTAAAAAGTGAAAAAAATTGGAAATGTCTAAAGTAAGATTTGCTATCCCTAAAGGAAGTCTAGAGGATGCTACTTTCAAACTGTTAGAAAAATCTTGGACTAAAGTTAATCGAAAGAGTAGAACTTATCGAGTCTATTTAGATGATCCAAATATTGTAGTCAAGATGCTTCGTCCTCAAGAGATTCCAACTTTGGTTGCAGAGGGATTGTATGATGTTGGTATTACTGGTAAAGATTGGGTAGGTGAAACAAATTCTGATGTTGAATCTATTTTAGATTTAGAATATGGTAAAATCAGACTAGTGATAGCTTTTCCAGACAAATATAGTTACAAAAATCTTGATGAAATGATTGCAGATTATGGAAAAAAGAAAAAAATACTTCGTATATCTTCGGAATATCTTACTACTACCTCTAAATTTCTAAAACAATCAAAGTCTTACAAAAAATATTATGGCTCCAAAGATCCCCTAATTGTAACTCCATGGGTTAGATTAGGAACTAACAAAAATGTCCAAATTCATCTATCCTTTGGTGCAACTGAGGCAAAACCTCCTGAAGATGTAGATGCAATAATGGATGTTACTGAAACTGGCACAACTCTAAAACAAAATAAATTAAAAATTGTTGATGAAGTGCTTATCTCTACTGCACATTTGATTGCAAACAAGAAATCATTAAAGGATCCAAAAAAACGCGAAAAAATATTTGATATTGTAACCCTTATGAGAGGTGCGGTTCGTGCTAGAAAATACTTTCACATTTACCTAAACGTTGAAGAGAAAAACCTAAAAAAACTTCTAACACAGATGCCATCCCTCAAAAAACCTACCATAAGTCCACTTAGTGAGAAAGGGTGGTATGGAGTAAATACAGTCATCAAAAAAGACGAATTTTACAAACTTATTCCTAAACTGAGGAAGATTGCCCAAGGTCTTGTAGTTCATGAACCACGACAAATACTAGAACTTGAGGAGATTAAACGTGACGAAGAAAATTGATAAGAATAATCAAAGTAACAAATGTTGAAAAATTTGCAGCCAAAATAATACCAAAACAGCCTCAAAAAAATAAAACCATTGTTGAATCTATTCTAAAAAATGTCAAAAAAAATGGCGACGATGCAATCCGAAAATATGAAAAAAAATTCAGCGGTGCAAATCTTTCTTCATTACGTTTAACTCAAACAGAAATAAAAAATGCATACTCTAAAGTTTCCAAAACTGAACTCGGTGCATTACGTTTAGCGAAAGCTAGACTAGAAAAAACAGAATCTGTAATTAAATCGATCTTAAAAAATAAAACTATCAACAACGATGGAATTAAAATCTCTAAAAAATTTGTTCCAATTAATAGTGTAGGATGTTACATACCAGGTGGGCTGGCAAGATATCCAAGCTCTGTAATAATGTCTGTGGTTCCAGCTAAAGTTGCAGGTGTTAAAAGAATTGTAGTAGTATCTCCTCCAAATTCAAATGGAAAAATTGATTCATTAACAATTGTTGCTGCAAATATCTGTGGTGCTGATGAAATTTACAAAACAGGTGGAGCACAATCAATTGCAGCATTATCATATGGAACCAAGACCATTTCCAAAGTTGACAAAATTGTTGGTCCTGGAGGTGTATTTGTTACTACTGCAAAATCTTTGATAAGTGATCAGACTGGAATTGATATGCTTGCAGGTCCTACTGAATTAGGAATCATTGCAGATAATTCAGCTAATCCAAAATTTGTTGCATTAGATCTTATTTCTCAAGCAGAACACAGCAGCGATACTTTTTGTTATTTGATTACAACTTCTGAAAAACTTGCAAAATCTGTCAGCAATATTATTTCTAAATTAATACCAAAAATTCAAAGAGACAATTTTGTAAAATCTAGTCTAAAAAATAATGGATTTATTGCAATTTGCCAAACTAAAGCTGATATGATAAAACTTGCAAATACTTTGGCACCTGAACACCTACAAATAATGACAAAAAATCCTGAATCCCTTTCCTCAAAAATCATTACACCGGGACTAATTTTGCTTGGAAACAACACTCCATCATCTGCCAGTGACTATGTTTTAGGCTCAAATCACATTCTTCCTACTAATGGATTTGGAAAAATTCGTGGTTCACTTTCAGTTTTGGACTTTATCAAGGTAAACACACAGGTTACTTGCTCCAAATCATCACTGTCCAAAATTTCAAAATACCTTGAAGTTTTAGCCAAAGCTGAAGGACTTCCAAATCACTATGAAGCAGTTAGAGGTAGATTGAAATGAAAAAAAATTGGTTTGAAGAAAAAATAAAGAAATTTTCATCCATTGGCGGTTATCAAAAACCTGAGCTTGATCATAATGCATTAAAGCTTGATTCAAATGAAAATTATGTAATTTCAAAACAATTTCAAAACGACATTATTTCATCTGCAATAAAAAATTCTGATGTAAGAGAATATCCACTTGGTGGAGCAGAACGCCTCATCCAGAAGATATCTAAATTTGTTGAAATGCCTTCTTCAATGATTGGTGTTGGAAATGGTTCTGATCAAATTTTAGATTTGATACTTTCTAATTTTGCATCAAAACAAACCAAAGTTCTTACTTCTAATCCTACTTTTGGCTTTTTTGAAGAACGATGTAAATTGTATTCAATTCCTTTGATTGCAATTCCATTTTCAAATGATATGAAATTAGACATTAAAGATTTTATAAAACAATCTAAAAATGCAGATATACTCTATCTTGATACTCCAAACAATCCTACAGGATTTCAATTTTCAAAAAATAAATTACAAAAACTCATTAAATCTTTTAATGGTCTCGTGATAATTGATGAGGCCTATGGAGAATTTGGTGACTATTCTCTTTCAAGTATGGTAAAAACTCAAGAAAATCTGATTGTTGTACAAACTCTTTCAAAATCATTTGGCTTGGCTGGACTTAGACTTGGATATTTTATTGCTAATAAGAAATTCACTAATGCCTTTATGAATGTCCTACAATATCCATACCCTCTAAGCACCATCACTATTGAATCTGGAATTTTAGCTTTAGAAAAATCAAATATTATGAAAGATACAGCGACTAACATCAAAATTGAAAGAAATAGAATTATTGAGACTTTGCGGAAATCTGATGCTTTTGAAGTCTTTGATTCTAAGGCTAATTTTGTGCTATTTGATGCTCACGGAGCCTACAAACGAATCTATTCAGCGCTTGCTGAACAAGGTATTTTGATTCGTAAATTAGGGAAAATAGGAAATCATGAAGGATGTCTTAGAGTAACAATTGGAACAAAAGAAATGAATTCAAAATTTCTACTAGCTATTCGTGATTTATTGGGATGACTTTCACAAAGAAATCTGAAGGAATCTACATTGATGATTCTGGTATTGATGGCCTAGATAAAATTGATGCAATAATTTTTGATTGTGATGGTGTTTTAATTGATATTACAAAATCATATGATCAAGCAATAATTAAAACAACTCAATATGTTTTAGAGAATTTTGCAAAAATCAATGATGCAATAAATGTGGATTTTAAAATCATTGATGGATTCAAATCAACAGGTGGATTCAATGATGAAGTTGATCTCACATATGCTGCAATAATTTCTATAGTTGCTGCAAAAAAATTAAAAAAAGATCAAACTAGTTTTATCTTTGATGTAATAAAAAATGCTGATTCTAGTGGTATTGTATCTGTAGAAAAATATCTCGAAAGTCAAGTTGACATTTCTGAAATCAAAAAACAATTATCATATCCTGGAATACATCATGAAAATCCTCTGTATCAAATATTTGACCAACTTTTTTACGGACCTGAATTGTATCATAAATTATTTAAAAATTCTTCAAAATTCTCTGAACCTGGTTTAATTGAGCAAGATGATGTAATTTTAAATAATTTATTAATTGAAAAATTACAAAAAAAATTCGATTCAAAAATTGCAATAGTAACTGGAAGAGGAAAAGAATCTGCAAGTTATTCATTAAAGACATTATTGGAGAAATTTGACCTGAAAAATTCTACATTTCTTGAAGATGAATCAAGAGAACTTGCAAAACCTAATCCTCAACCACTCCTAGATGCAATTAAAGGAATGAATAGTATCTCAACTCTGTTTGTTGGAGATTCTATGGAAGACTCTATCATGGCAAAAAAGGCTACTGACTTGGGAAGTAAAACTACTTTTTGCGGAATTATCGGTACTAGCAAGAATCCTCAAGAAAAACTTGAATTATTTCAGCGAAATGGTGTTGTTCTAGTATTAGATTCAATCAATCAACTTCCAAAGGTATTAAATTTAGAATAAAGAATATTCCATAATCTGTGATAAATATGAAACCACGAAAGGCATCAATTAAACGAAGTACCAAAGAAACTAGCGTTCAAGTATCTGTCAATATAGATGGAACTGGAAAAACAAGCATCAAAACCGGCATTAATTTTCTTGATCACCTGATTGTATCTTTTGGTAAACATGGTATGATGGATCTGAAAGTTGATGCAAAATCAAATGATGGAATTGAACACCATCTTGTTGAGGATACTGCAATTACCATAGGACAAGCAATTGATAAAGCATTGAGCTCTAGAAATGGCATTACAAGATTTAGTTATGCATCTATTCCAATGGATGAATCTCTTGCTGAAGCTTCAATTGATTTAGTAAAACGTCCATTTTGGAAGTTAACTTTGTCAATTAAGAGAAATAAAATTGAAGATATATCCAAAGAAGATCTGGAACACTTTTTTCAATCATTACTGCAAAATCTGAATTGTTGTGTCCACCTTACTGTAAAGTATGGAGATAATGATCACCACAAAGTAGAATCTGCAATAAAGTCACTTGCTGTTGCATTTAGAAATGCGTCTTCAATAGATAAAAAACAAAAAGGGATTCCAAGTACAAAAGGTTCAATGTAATGGTTAGTGTCGCAATTTTTGATTATGGAGCTGGAAATATTTTCAGCCTTAAGAATTCCCTTGAAAAAGCAGGAGCATCAGTTGATGTAATAACTGATTTTGATAAATCTAATGAATACTCTGGTCTGTTACTTCCTGGTGTAGGAAACTTTGATCCTGCCATCAAAAGCATAACAGAATTTTCAAAAACCGCATTTGAGGATTTTGCAAAGGATACTACTCCTGTTCTTGGAATTTGCCTTGGAATGGAGATGTTTTTTGAAAAAAGTGAAGAGGGAAAAGAAAAAGGTTTGGGAATAATAGATGGTGAGGTAATTGTTCTTCCACCATCTATGAAAGTACCTCACATGGGATGGAATGATCTAGATATAAAAAAACCAGGTAAACTTTTAGAAGGAGTTGAAAATGGTTCTTGGGTTTATTTTGTTCACTCGTATAGAGTTAAACCAAGTTCTAATGATGTAATCACTGCAGAATCAGATTATGGTATTAAAGTTCCAGCAGTAGTTGAACAAGACAACTTTTTTGGAACTCAATTTCATCCAGAAAAATCTGGTTCTGTTGGAAAAATTATGATAAAGAATTTTCTTGATGTGTGTAAAAAATGAAAATTATTCCTGCAATTGATCTAATGAATGGGCAAGTGGTTCGACTTTACAAAGGTGATCCAAAACAGAAAACAGTGTATAGTGACAATCCTGTTGAAATTGCAAAAAAATGGGAAGCAAACGGTGCTGATATGTTGCATGTAGTGGATTTAGATGCAACTTTAGGAATCGGCTCTAATCTTTCAATAATAAAGAAAATTCTGAAGGAAATCTCAATTCCAGTTGAAGTTGCTGGAGGTCTAAGAGATGAATCATTGATTTTAGATGTTGTAAAAATTTCAAACAGAGTTGTAATTGGAACTTTGGCATTTAAAGACAAAGGACTTCTTAA
>Ga0209997_10000238_pt1 | contig 17639 bp, 21 predicted proteins | sample CR04metaG_FD_182079 | JGI IMG/M metagenome (GOLD analysis project Ga0209997, IMG submission 182079) | Deep subsurface microbial communities from Mariana Trench to uncover new lineages of life (NeLLi) - CR04 metaG (SPAdes) (version 2) | ecosystem: Environmental > Aquatic > Marine > Ocean trench...
TAACAAAAGCCAATCAGATAATTCCGGAGAGAAACTTTTTACATTTGATATCAATTTATCAAATTTTCTTCCATATATCTTTTTACAATTTTCAGTCCCCCTTTCTCTGTATTTATTTAAGTCCCAGCTATCGTGCAAAACGTTTTCCAATTTTGGATAATATTCTTTTAATATTTTTAACGATATCATAGCGGAAGGATAACCTGTAAAAAGATAATTCTGCAGAAGAGATTCATATAATGGTTTTTCTTTTATTCCAAACAGTTTCGATTTTTCAAGTAAATCTTTAAGATGCTCCTCTTTTCTTAAAGCTGCAGCCGCACAGATGAGCGGAAGGATATCTTCTTTATCCAATTTATCGAGACGAGTATTTATAATTTTTATTGATGGCATAAAATCTAAAAAAGAACAAAAAAAACCCTCGTAATTACGAGGGTCTAATATAATACAAGTAAATTAAAAATTAATTTAAGAGACTCAATTCATACTCTGCTGTCTTTTTATACGTTGCATCGCCTTTTGCTTTATTAAACATTTCTATTGCTTTATCGTTTTCACCTTTACCTTTGTAAGAAACTCCCATATAAAAATATGGTCCGCCTTTGCTAATCTTCGAACGATATTGTAATGCATCATATGAAGCAGAAATTGATTTATCCCACTCACCTATTTCTGAATAAACCTTAGCAAGTGAAAGATAAGCAGCATCATAATTATTGTATGCTACAGCTTTGGTTAGGTAATCGATACCATTAGTTGCATTCCCGTTTGTTAACGCCTGATTTCCTAACTTTGCATAAGCTAACGAAAGATTCTTCTTAACTTTTTTCTCAATGTTAGCTTTATCAGTTAGCTCTAAAACTTTTTCAAAATTATTAATTGCTTCAGTATAATCTCCCATCTGAAAATAGACACCACCAAGCGCATTGTAACCACCATAAAAGTCTTTATTCAATTTAAGGCACTCTTCAAAAGAGCTTTTTGCATCTTTTAAATTCCTGGTTTTTTTCTGTGCCACACCTCTCTGATAGAACATCCTGTAATCTTTTTCAATTGCAATTGCGTTATTGTAATTTTCAATAGCTCCGTTATAATTGCCTTCTTTTAGCAGTTTATTTCCAGCGTTGTATAACTTTCCTGCTTCAGAGCTCATATCCTGAGCAAATCCATTGCTAATGAATAAAAACAAAAACACACTCAACATCAGCATTACGATTTTGTTCATAAGTACATCCTTTTTTATATTTATGAAATTTGAGATGTGCGGAAGACGGGACTTGAACCCGTACACCAATTAAGGCACTACCCCCTCAAGATAGCGTGTCTACCAAATTCCACCACTTCCGCAAAATTACAGACGCTAAAAATATTCAAGCAGTACCTTAAAATCAATACTTATTTTAAGTATTATTTATTTTTAAATGCATAAATTGTCTCAAATTAATTCCGATTTCTATATTTTCTCCCCTTAAACATGGCTCGTTTTAGCTCATCCTTAAATCGGCGTTCAAAAATAATAAGCTTTGCAATTTGTTCTGTCGTTAAAATATCATCTAATGAATTGATGAACTCTGATTTTGTCTGCACAATTTCTGTGTGAATATTATTAGCTTCCACAATCAGAGATTTTAATTCTGCTTCAGTATAAACTTTTCCAGCTTTAAAAATAACTTCCAACTGCGTAATAATTTCATCCGAGCGTTTGGTTAAATTATCTGCTTTCGTATGTAGTTCGTTCCGCCTTGAAAAAAATCTGAGCGTTGTTTCTTCATCCATATTAAGCGTTTCAATTATTTTTATGTTTTCCAACTGAATCAGTTTATCGCGCATATGTTGCGGCGGTTTATCCCTCATCTGTGAAAAGGATTGCATCGAAGAAAATATAATAATACATATCGCTATAAATATAACTTTCATTTAATCACCTCTTTAATAAATCCTTTTAGTTAATATTTCGTTGTAAACTATTTCTAATTCTTTTTCATCAGCAAGTGAATATAAATCATTTATCTGATAATCGGATAAAATCATCACACCTTCTTCTACTGATAAATTGGCAACAACACCTTCTAAATTAAAATCCGTTTCTTCCAATATTAAAAATTTTTCCTCACCAAAAATCGGATTCCACAAATCATCTGAAATGTAATCTGCTAATTCATTCATCTCTTCTTCCGATAAATTATCTGTGATTGACTGAATTGAATAATTTATTGCACTCTGATTAAAGAAATAATTTTGAAATAATAAGTACGATGAAATAATCAGCAAAATTGTTGCAAATGTAAAAGTGACTTTCCTAACTGGGAAAACGTAAGATCCTTTATCCAACTTCTGTCTTAATCGCGGAATAATGGTGTTAAAATAATCCTGTTCAGCAAGCTGCTCATCTTTGGTTGAGAAAAATTCTTTTACTTTTCTATAGTTTTCAAAAGCATCTTTTAATTCTGTATTGATTTCTAATTCGCGTTCAATTTCTTTCCTTTCATCAACAGATAGCTGCTCATCAAAATATTTTATAATTATTTCATCATATTTATTCATTTTTTATCAGCTCCTTTAATTTATTGAAGGCATGAAAATAATTTGCCTTGAGAGCACCAACGCTTTTTCCGGTTATCTTCGAAATCTCTTCGTAAGAAAGATCGTCAAATTTTCTAAAGATGAAAACCTCTCTTTGTTTTGGTGAAATTCTCTGCAATAATCTTTCCACTTTTTCCAATCTTTCCTTAGTCTCTAAATCTGAAATTATATCTTCTTTTGTTGTAACCCTATTTTCAATGCTTTTATCAATTAAGATAAAAGATCTCAACTTGTTTCGTTTTATCAGGTTTAAACTTCTTGTTGATGTAATTTTAAAAATCCATGTGTATATGGATGAATTAAAATTAAATGTTTTTAATTTTTTGTACATTACTAATAAAACCTGCTGAACAATATCATCGGCATCAAAATGATTGCCTGTCATCCGTCTAGCATGCCAATAGATTTTTTCCTGGTAACGTTTAGCCAATCTATTAAAGGCGCTTTCATTACCGGAAATAAATTCTTTAACAAGTTTCTGATCATTTTTAATTTCAGTCATTCGATATTCGAACATGCATCAATTGGACAATAAAAACTCATTTTAGGTTTAAATATACTTTTAAACCTTTGAAAAAGCAGGGCTGTCTAAAGGGCATAATTCATTCAAAAAAAACAAAGGAGAAAAAAATGAGAATACTTAATTTAGCCGGAATCGCAGCAATTCTTTTTATTGCACTAATTTCCACACAATTTAGTTATGGACAAATGAGAGGACGTGGATGTTATCAGAGTGATCATCACAAAATGATGAAGGAAAAACTAAACTTAACTGATACACAAAGTGAAGCCGTTGAAGAGCTTCATTTCAGCCATAAAAGAGAGATGATTGATCTTAAAGCTTCCATCGAAAAGAAACAGCTTGATAAGCAAGAACTATTAAGCAAAGGAAATTACACTAGAGATGATTACCTGGGCAATGTTAAAGCAATTAGTGATGCTAAAGATAAAATGGCATTAGCAAGAGCCAACCACAGAATGGATGTTTATGACTTATTGACTGAAGAGCAAAGAAAGACTTTTGATGAAATGAAATGTCGTATGGGAAATAAAATGAAAATGAGAAAGATGAAACACAGAAGAATGATGGATAAGTCATAAGTAAAGTTGTTGTTGAGATTAGGCCGGTTGTAGATGCCGGCTTTTTTTATAAGTCACCTTGGAGAGGACGAATAACAATTTCTTCCACAACCAAATTATCTGATTGAAGAAAAGTTGAAACGATTAACCTTGCGATGCTTTCCGGGTTCATCATTCTTTCACTGTTTTCTTCTCTCATTTCTCTTGTCCATATCGGAGTTTCAGTAGCACCAGGAATAACATTAATTACACGAATATTATATTTTCTAATCTCTTCCCTTAAAACTCTTGAATAGCCGAGCAACCCCATTTTAGAAGCCGTATAAACAGAACTATTTGTAAACGTCTTTTCAGTTACAATCGAAAGAACATTTATTATTGTTCCGCCGCCAATCTTTTTAAAATGAGGTAAGACAGCTTTGATTGTATAAATGGAACCGAGAAGATTTGTATTGATCACCTCATCTATTTCTTTTATAGAATTTTCTTCGACAGATTTAAAAGAAGTTATTCCTGCATTATTAACTAAACAATTTATATTATACTCAGCAGATATCTTTATAAATGTTTGATAAACATTCGCACGGGAAGCAACGTTACAAGGATAGATGCCAATTTGAGATTCATCGTCATTTTCAATTAATCTATTAAGTTCATTTATTCTTCGTGCAGATGCAAAAACATTACAGTCAACCGAAACAAATTCATTTACAGTTGCTTTCCCAATTCCGGAGCTTGCACCAGTTATCCATATTCCGGCTTTTTCTTTATCCATATTTAAAGATTTTTATGTGAGATTAAATCGAGGAATTCCATACGCGTACGTGCATCTTCTTTAAATACGCCATGCACTGCACTGGTGGTAGCAGATGAGTTTTGCTTTTCAACACCGCGCATCATCATACACATATGAAAAGCTTCGGCAACAACGGCAACACCATTTGGCTGCAGATATTTTTCAATCGTATCAGCAATCTGTTGTGTCATTCTTTCCTGCACCTGAAGCCTTCTAGAAAACACTTCAACAATTCTTGGGATTTTACTCAATCCAACAATTTTACCGTTCGGAATGTATGCAACGTGCACTTTACCGTAAAAAGGCAGAAGGTGATGTTCGCACAAACTGTAAAAATCAATATTCTTTACTAAAACCATCTCGTCATACTTTTCATTAAAGATTGCACCGTTGAGAACTTCATCAATATCCTCTTGATAACCCCTTGTTAGAAACTCATACGCTTTTGCAACACGTGTCGGAGTACTTAACAGACCTTCTCTTTCAGTGTCTTCGCCAATTTCAGTAAGTAAAATTTTTACCAGGTCTTTAACTTTTTCCTGATTCACTTTTATTCTCCTTTGTATTCAAAATAATTATTTTCCGTTTCATAAAGCTTAACAGAAAATAATTTTCCTTTTGTTATTTTGTCGTCTAATTCGTTCCATATAGCAATTACAATATTTTCCGAAGTAGGGATTTTACCTTTCATAAAATCAGTATCCAAGTTCAGGTTTTTGTGATCAACTTTTGTAATTACATTCTTTCGTACTATTTCTTTTAAATCTTTTAGATCCATTACGAAACCGGTATCAGCATCAACTTCGCCTGCAACAATAACTTCTAAAGTATAATTATGCCCATGCCAATTCGGGTTACTGCATTTGCCAAAAATCTTTAGGTTCTCTTCATCGGATAATTCCGGTTTGAACAATCGGTGTGCTGCCGCAAATGTTTCACGGCGTGTGATGTAAACAACGCCTGCCATTTACTGTAGCTCCTTTAAAGCTTCCATCACTTCTTTGTTATGATCAGAAACTTTCACTTTTCTGAAAATTTTTCTCACTTTACCTGTTTTATCAATTATAAAAGTTGATCGTTCCACACCCATATATTTTCTGCCGTACATGCTTTTCTCTTTCCAAACTCCATATTTTTCAAGCACCAGTTTTTTCTCATCACTTAATAAACTGAAAGGCAGTTCAAACTTATCAGCGAACTTTTTATGTGACTCAATAGAATCAGGACTTATACCGAGAATTACAGCTTTTAACTTTTTGAAATCCGGGAAATCATCCCTGAAATTACAAGCTTCTTTTGTGCAGCCGGAAGTGTTATCCTTCGGATAAAAATAAAGAACAATGTTCTTTCCTTTGAAATCATTCAAAGAAACTTTCTTTCCATCCTGATCCTTTAAACTAAAAGCCGGCGCTTTCTTGCTTTCTTCTATCATAATTAATTCTCCTGAATAAAAATTTAAATACAGAACAACGACCAACGATTTAATAATGAGGTGGGAATTTACAAACTAATAGTTTTTTAACCAATATGAATGAATGATGTGTGAAATTAATCACAATATTATAAGCCAATAACCAAAGTGAAAATTTCGTAGGAGGCGATGGTCACTTGATATATCATTAATTCATATTCTCAGAAGTCGGGACAAATTGAGGATAGTAAAAGGCAATACAAATAATAACAACCTACAGCAATCCTAATTTCTTCGTCCAATCATAAAAACCGGTTTCAAGATGTTCGAATGAATCAATTGCAAATAATATCGGCTGAAGATGCCAAACATCGTATTGCTGGGCGACAACTCGTTCAGGATCAAAATCAATAACCTCTACCTGATCAGAAAGCGCATTGATGATTTCCTTATTTGATGATGAAACACCTGCACCATAAAAACGCAGTCCTTCTGCACTTTTAATTAATCCAAACTCAACAGTAAACCAATGGAGAGCTTCAAGCTTAACTCTATCTTTACCTTTAGCATTAAGTGCTGCTTCGCCGAACATCTGGTAGAATGATGCAAAGTTTTTATTAGTAAGTAACGGCATATGTCCGAATATATCATGAAAAAGATCTGGAGCGGGTGTGTAATCTAATTCATCCTTACCACGTATGTAATCAGTTGAGGGAAACATTTTTCTTTGCAGCAATCCGAAAAAATTCTGTTCGTGAATTAACCCGGGAATCCTAGCAATTCTCCAACCCGTAAATTCATCAAAAACATAACTAAGTTCTTTTAAATATGGAATTCTATCAGACGAAAGATTTAATCTACGTGCACCTTCGAGGTATTCATCGCAAGCTCTTCCCGGCAATAAATCAATTTGGCGATTATATAAAAATTTCCATGCCTCCTGATCGGATTCCGGATAATCAGGGTATGTAATATCATCATGTTCGGGAACAGGTCCCTCTAACCTTTGTGGAATACATCTTGGGTCAACTCCTTCTGAACCAGCCTTTTCATATGCAGATAGATTTTTATTTTCATCCTTATCATTCTTCATTTTGCTCCTGCTTTCCTTTTTTTGTGAAGAATCTTGCTTTAAGTTAATTAATAGCAGAACTATAATCAACGTGGTTAATAAAGTTAAGAATAATTAACATTTTTGAGTGTAATCAATCTTACAATTTTCATTCCAATCTATTAGAATCTGTTCAACGACCTAGATATTTTATCGTGATACATTAATTAGAGAATATTCACTTCATTTTCCAATGTGATATTGAAGGTTCTTTTAACATCATTTTTTATCATCATAGATATTTCATAAATCTCTTTTCCGGAAGCATTTCCATAATTAACAATTACAAGCGGCTGTATTTTGTGTGCTCCTGCGTCTCCAATTCTTTTGCCTTTCCATCCACACTTTTCTATTAACCACGCTGCGGGAATTTTTACATTATATTCATCTACAAAAAAATGCTTTAAGTTCGGATATTCTTCCTTTAATGATTTAAATTTTTCTTTTGTGATAACGGGATTCTTAAAAAAACTTCCAGCGTTGCCTATCTCCACCGGATCAGGTAATTTATTTTTGCGAATATCAATCACAATCTCTCTAATATCTTTAATTGTTGGATGATTGATATTTCTATTTTCAACTTCATCCTTTACAGGATTGTACGAAAAGTTTACATCAGGATTTTTATTTAATTTTAGTCTAACTGAGGTGATGATAAATTTATTTTTTAATTCGTTCTTAAAAATGCTGTTGCGGTAGGAAAAACTACATTCTGATTTATTGAAATTTTTAGTCTCACAAGTATCAATATAGATACCTTTTAACTGAGAGAATGTTTCTTCTAACTCCTGCCCGTAAGCTCCAATATTCTGAATTGGTGCAGCCCCAACAGTCCCAGGAATATAAGATAGATTTTCTATTCCGCCAATATTTTTATCTATGCAATATTTCACAAGTTCATCCCATATAACTCCAGCGCCTGCTTCCACAATTACCGTTTTATTGTCCTCATCCAATATTTCTATCCCCGATATTGAATTCTTAATTACTAGTCCATGAAAATCCTTAGTGAAGAGTATATTACTGCCGCTGCCTAAAATTAATTTTTGTTGATGGGGAAATTCCTCTGAATTTAAAACTTGTTTAAGTCCTTCTTCCGAATGAATTTCTACAAAGTATTTTGATTTAACATCAACACCGAATGTGTTGAGATTTTTTAACGGGATATTTTTTACTACCTTCATCAAGAATAATGATTATATTAAATACCAATGTTGAAATTAATTTACTCGAGTCAACAGTTCATTTTGATAAACCGTTAAAACGGTTAATAAAACTTTTTATCGGTAACCCACGACTTAAGTCGTTGACCAATTAAAAACTAACTTAATAATTTAACCGTTTCAACGGTTTTTTAAGAACAAAAAAGTTAACCGGTCAAATTGAATTAATTTGCAAACAATAATTGTTCATAAATTTACAAAATAATTTATCATTACATATTAGTTCACTCTAACATAGGGCAAACAAAATGAATAAAACAGTATTAATAACAGGCGCATCGGCAGGAATTGGTTTAGAGTTTGCAAAAATATTTGCAAAAGAAAAATATGATCTCGTTATTACTGCACGGAATGAAACAAAATTAAATGAGCTTGCAAACGAAATAAAAAATCATCATAATGTAAATGTTAAAGTAATAGCCAAAGACTTATCAAAACAAAATGCCGGCAAAGAAATTTTTGAACAATTAAAAAATGAGAATGTTATTACTGATGTTCTGATTAACAATGCCGGTTTTGGAGTGTTTAACAATTACTGGGATGTTGAATTGCAGGATGAAAAAAATATGCTGCAGGTTAATATTATGGCTCTTGCAGAACTCACAAATCTCTTTGGAAAGGATATGGTTAACCGCGGCGGCGGGAAAATTTTGAATGTCGCATCAACCGCTGCTTTCCAGCCGGGACCAACTATGGCAGGTTACTATGCATCCAAAGCATTTGTTCTCAGCTATTCTCAGGCAGTTGATTTTGAATTAAGGAAGAAAGGCGTTCAGGTTTCAACTCTTTGCCCGGGCCCTACAATAACAGATTTTCAGATTCGTGCTAATATGGAAGATTTAAATTTGTTCAAAAAAGGATTTACAATGAGCGCTGAAGAAGTTGCACAGATTGGTTATAATGGATTGATGAAAGGTAAGCCCGTTATAATTGCAGGAGCAATGAACAAAATAAGTGCGATGAGTTCTAAAATAAGTCCGAGTAAAGTTTCGATGAAGATTGTTAACTGGCTGCAATCAAAAAAGTAATTTTTAAATACCAATAATTTTCTTGATATTAAAACATAAAATATGTTAAACAATACCAGAGTAATAAATTTTGGCTGAAGAATTTGATTTTACACAATCCGCAATTATTCCTTATCGTTTAGAAGAAGGAAAATTAGAAATACTTTTAATCACTTCAATCAGAAAAAAGAAATGGATAATTCCTAAAGGATTTATAGAGTTTAACCTTTCCGCTTTTGAATCCGCAAAGAAGGAAGCATTTGAAGAAGCAGGTGTTATCGGAACTAATGAAACAATTGAGTTGGGATCCTTCACAATCAAGAAATACGGCGGCAGAACAAATATAGTTGTTTACTCGATGGAAGTTGAGAAGTTTAAAGATGACTACCCTGAAAAGAATTTACGCAAAAGAAAATGGTATTCAGTTGAAGAGGCAATTGAAACGATTAGCATTCCAGAGGTTATCAAGATGATCGAAACATTAGCGGTAGAAATCAAAGCCAGTCAATCATAATTATCATCTTCAATAATCAACTCATCACAAACTTCTTTTATCACATCGTATTTATATCCGCGGGAACTAAGAAACGTAATAAGCTTTCTTTTAATAACATCCTTATCCACATTTCTGTTTTTTAAAATATCGTATTTTTTTGTTGCAATTATCAAAGCATTATTTAGTTTATCTTCATCGGATATTTTATTTCGAAGAATATCAGAAATAATTTCGGAATTAATCCCTCTTTTAATTAATTCATTTCTTAATTTCTGTTCACCCCAAAGTTTTAGTTTTATTTTCTCTTCAACAAACATTTCTGCAAACTTTGTATCGTCCAGGTAGTCTTTCTTTTTCAGATCATCTAAGACTTCATTAATGAATTCTGTTTCATATCCTTTTTGTTTTAGTTTTATGTATAGTTCTGAAGTAGAGTGCTGTCTTCTGCCTAAGTATCGGAAAGCTCTTTGCTTGATGTGGAATAATCTGTTTTCTTTTATTAAAGAAGAAAAGCGGTCATCGGAAATTTCATCATTTTTCTTCAGACCGCTCTTATAAAATATATCTACTGAGAGGAATAAAACTTCATCATTATCAAAATGTACTATAACATTTTTTGCATCCTTTTTAACTATTCGGGTTACTTTCATATGCTATCTCTCTAACCTCCGCAGTGGCTGAGCGAATGAATGAATGATTGTATGAAATGAATCCAGAATGTCATATAGATAAACCTTGATAATCTTAATCAATCTTTTCTCATACACTCAATTCAATCTTACATCCATACTTTTTCCTAATTCAAATATATGATCATTACATAATGGGTAAATAGTTTTTCTTACTCGTTGCATAGTTTGAATTGGTAAAGGAAATAACTTCAATTCTCACTCAGAAAGAATCCTATCAATATTTTTCGAATCAAGTTTATTAATATTTTTCATAGTAATAACAAGTTTCCTTCTGAATTACTCATACTTGCTTTTGCTTTTCGAATCATCCCTTCAATTTCATCTTCTAATAATTTTCTATTTTGTTCCGCTTTGTCGAACCGGCATCAGCTTAATTGCTCCGACTTTTTCCAAAGGAATCACTTCGTGATAAGTTGAGGGATTTTGTGAGCACAAGAGAAATACGGCTTTTCCGAAAGAATCCTTTGGATAGCCATAACTTGACGGATTGAAAAATAAACTAAAACAAGTTGGCGTTAAAACCCCCATCCTTCAATAGTTCTTTTTTATCCCACGTCTTAAAAGACGTGGCAATTTATCTACTTATCATTACTCTTATTGGTTAGATGGTACTCATCGCGATTCGTCAGAACTCGTTTCATTAATCAACCATTTTATTTCGATGCTTTTTTCTCCTTCGGTTTTTCATTCTTCGCATTTGCAGATGATTGAGCTTCCTCATTTTTCTTCATACCTAATTTCTCCCGTACTTCCTGCTCAAGTTTCTTTCGAACATCATCCATCTCTCTTAATTTTTGGCGGAATCCTTCCCTTCCCTGGAAACGGTCTTCGCCGTAAGTAAACCATGCTCCGCTCTTCTTAATTATTCCATGATTAACTCCAAGATCAATCAGGTCGCCTGTTTTACTTATTCCTTCATCGTAAAGAATATCAAACTCAACCTGCTTAAATGGCGGTGCGACTTTGCTTTTTACAATTTTAACTTTTGTTCTATTACCAATTACCTGGTCACCATCTTTAATTGCTCCAATTCTTCTGATATCAATCCTTACCGAAGCATAAAACTTGAGAGCATTACCGCCGGTTGTAGTTTCAGGATTACCGAATATAACACCAATTTTACTCCTTAATTGATTAATGAAAACAACGGCAGTTTTTGATTTTGAGATTGCACCGGTCAATTTTCTTAATGCCTGCGACATCAATCTTGCCTGCATAGCCATTGGAGCATCTCCCATTTCACCCTCAATTTCAGAACGCGGAACGAGTGCTGCGACCGAATCTATTACAATTATATCGAGTGCATTACTTCTCACCAAAGTATCTGTTATCTCTAATGCCTGCTCTCCAAAATCCGGCTGCGAGATTAAAAGGTTTGGCGCATCAACGCCTAATTTTTTAGCATAGTTAACATCCAGCGCATGCTCAGCATCAATAAAAGCAGCAAGTCCGCCAAGTTTTTGTGCTTCGGCAATTATATGTAAACAAAGTGTGGTTTTTCCACTTGATTCAGGACCGTAGACTTCGGTAACTCTCCCTCTTGGTATTCCGCCGATTCCAAGAGCATGATCTAACGAAAGTGCTCCGGTTGGTATTGATTCAATATCGTGAATAACACCATCGCCAAGTTTCATAATAGCACCTTTGCCGTAGGTTTTCTCTATGCTTAATATTGTATCATCAATTATTCTTAGTTTTTGTTCTCTATCAGTAGGCATAAACCCTCCGTTAATTTAAATTATATTTTTTAATATCTGTATAGCGAGCTCCTGTTGGAAAAAGTTCACTTTTAATCAGCGTTATTTCACTTGAGTTAAAATTCCAATTATCAAATGAATATTTTTCAAATTTGGATATAAAATTTTTACCCGGATTCTTTTTAATTCTAAGCATTGTTAAATGCGGTTTAAATTTTCTTCTTTCAACGGAGATAGAAAATATACTTAATCTCTGGTTAAGTTGCTCAACCAACCTAATAATACTTTCATCAGTTTGCAATCCACACCAAAGAATACCTGGTAAGCCGTTTCGATAAAAGAATCCAAACTTTGCAACATTAAAATTGAAGGAACTATATTCTTCAATAAAAGCGATTTCCTTTGCAATCGAACTTACTAATTCTTCTTCAACCTCACCAATAAATTTTAAGGTAAGATGAATTTTCTCAGGTTTTTCCCATTTCAATAACTCGGATGTTTCACTTAACTCATAGCAAACATCAAGAATTTTATCTTTAATCTCAAAAGGAATTTTTAACGCAATAAAAAGTCTACTCATCCAACGATATTCCAAGAAGCTGCTTTCGAACCATATTGAGTGCGGCTTGCATTGTTCTTTGTTTATTGAGCAATCGTTCATTCCCGAAGACAAACTTTTTTGCTGTACAAACTTTTTCATCACAGTAACCAATATAAACCAAACCAACCGGCTTATCAGTAGTTGCGCCTGTGGGCCCCATTATTCCTGTAACGGCAATTCCTATATCCGAACCGCTTGTCGATTTAACACCATCAGCCATTTGCATTGCAACTTCCATACTAACTGCACCGTGCTCTACAATTGTATCTTCATCAACCCTGAGTATTTCAACCTTTGAAGCATTAGTGTAACAAACAATGCCTCGCTCAAAGTAAGCACTGCTTCCGCTAATGTCTGTAAGAGTGCTTGCAATTAATCCACCCGTGCAGGATTCTGCCGTCGATATTTTCATATCTCGTTCTATTAGAAGTCTGCCAATAACTTCTTCTAACGTTTCTTCATCCTTACCGTAGATGAATCTGCCTACTTTGGTTCTGATCTTTTGCTCAATCTCTACTAACCTGTTTTTTGCTTTTTCTTCATCTTCTGTTTCAACTGTAATTCTTAATTTTACACCTACAATCGATGGTAGAAATGCAAGCTTAGCCCCATCTAATATTTTATCAAGTTCGCCTAATCTTTCGGATAAAGTTGATTCGGCTATTCCTGTTGTTTGAAGAATGCTTCGCTTAATTACAATGCCGCTTCCTTTAAGCATCCCGGAAAGTTTTGGTAGAATAAAATTATTCATCATTGCTTTCATCTCGTAAGGAACACCCGGCATTACGATAAATATTTTATTATTTTTCTCAATCCAATTTCCCGGCGCAGTGCCGTGCATATTTTTAATTGGTTCGGAAGTCTTAGGTACTAATGCCTGAGCGAGGTTTACTTCAGTGAGTTCCCTGTTTCTTTTTGAAAATAACATTTTTATGTTTTCGAGAACTTCTTCATTTTCTACCAATTCCGTATTGAAAAAATTAACCACACAAGCTCGTGTTATATCGTCATGCGTAGGGCCCAACCCTCCTGTTACGATTACAAGATCACTCTTTTCAATACCGAGTTTAAATTCATCCATAATTGAGTTTTCATCGTCTGCAACCGCAACAATTTTACTTACATTTATATTAATTTCAGAAAGTTTTTCTCCAATAAACACAGCATTTGTGTTAGTTGTCTGCCCAATTAAAAGTTCATCACCAATTGATATTATATACGCATTCATTTTTTGTGTTCCGTAAAAGGAGATTAAAATTTACCAAAGAAATATACCACAAGATGCATAATGAAAAGAGTGTAAAATCCTGATACTACATCATCTGTCATTATTCCTAAACCGCCATTTAAATTTTCAAGTTTCCGCGCCGGATACGGCTTAAATATATCCAATGCTCTCCAAAGGAAAAATGTTATGATAATAATTCCAACTGTTTTTGGCAGTAACAAATACGATATCCATGTACCAACTACCTCATCTATAGTACATTCTGATGGATCTTTACCATAAACAATTTCGAACTTGTTTCCGACATAAACGCCGTAGATATAAAATACAATGATGGCAGGAATTATAACATAAGGATTTTCAAATCCGGGTATCAGATAAATAATTAAAGCAGCTAAAGTGCCAAAAGTACCAGAAGCAATCGGAACATACCCGGTATAGAATCCTGAACCTAATAACTTTTCTATGAAATTTAATTTTGCCATGAAAAAATCTTTTTTATAACCTCTTTATTCCTATAAATATAAAATAAACCGGAATGAATTGTGATAATAGTTATTAGCAGCATGATAAAATAGAGTAATTCAGGATCCAAAAGAACTTGAAATACTTTACTAAATTCTATATTCAATTCAGGGGTTACACTACCGACATAAATTATTAATAAATAGTAAAGGAAAACCATTTGAAAAAAAGTCTTCCACTTTGCGTAAAAACTTGTTGTAAACACTAACCCTTTTCTATCTGCATAAATTCGAAGAAATGTAATAATAAAATCTCTAACTAAAATAATTGCTACCATCCACCATTCAAGCAATCCAACCAAAGCAAACCCGATAAACGCCGCAGATGTTAAAATCTTATCAGCTAACGGATCCATAAATTTTCCCCATTCAGTTATATAGTTGAACTTACGCGCAAGCCATCCATCATACCAATCTGATAGAGCAGCAACTAAAAAAACGACAAGCGAAATTTGTTTCATAAGCAAATCATCAGAAATGAATAAATAAAGGAAGACTGGTGTAAGTACGATCCGTAAAATTGTTAACTGGTTTGGTAAAATCATGTGCTTTAAGCCTGAATTGTATCGGCTGCAAGATTCTTCAAAAAAGGATATTCGTAAATTCCAGTATTGTGTCCATCCTTCCAAATTATTTGAATTGCATAACTTCCCACTGCTTCAATACCGGAGACAGTTATTTGGCTGCTTAATAATAATGGTATATGGTTCTTGCTTTGATTATCTCTTTCTGCAAGACATGTAGCACACGGACACATCGCTCTCATCTTTTGAAGACTTATTTTTGATTCCGTATCATCGCTCCAATTAATCCACAAATATTTGTTTTCTAATATTTTAATCTTTTCGGGCTGCATTTATACTATCTTTTCCCCGGTTAATTTTTCATAAATATCTAAATATTTTTCACTCGTTTTTTTAATTATTTCATCAGGTAGTACCGGCGGGGGCGGCTGCTTATTAAAATTGATCGACAAAAGGTAATCGCGGACAAATTGTTTATCGTAACTTTCCTGCCCTCTTCCTTTTTTATATTTATCTAAAGGCCAGAAACGCGAAGAATCAGGAGTAAGAAGTTCATCTACCAAAATAATATCGTTGTTATAGTAACCAAATTCCATTTTAGTATCGGCAATAATAATTCCTTTTTCAAGTGCAAACTCTAAAACTTTATAATAAATCTCTAATGTCTTTTCTTTAAGTATTTTAAATGTGTTTTCATCAGTAATCTTCAACGCCTGCTCTGCCGAAATATTTTCATCGTGTTCACCAATTTCAGCTTTTGTTGAAGGAGTAAAGATTGGTTCAGGAAATTTTTCCGATTCCTGTAATCCTTCGGCAAGTTTAATTCCTGATATTTCACCCGTTGCCAAATAATCTTTCCAACCTGATCCGGTAATATAACCTCTTACTATGCATTCAATCAGTACAACCTTTGCTTTTTTAACAAGCATTGATCTTCCTCTAAGATCAGCGGCATATTCTTTACACTCGTCAGGATATTCATCAACGTTAGTTGTTATAAGATGATTTGGTATTACATCTTTTATATAATTGAACCAGAACTCTGAAATCTTTGTGAGCACCATTCCTTTGTATGGAATTCCCTGTCCCATTATTACATCAAAAGCAGAAATGCGATCGGTTGAAACCAGCAGAAGATTATCTCCTACTTCGTAAATATCTCTTACCTTCCCTTTTGCAAAAAGTTTTAGGTTGGAAAAATTTGTATCAAGTATAACTTTTGTTTCCATCTTATCCCTTTTTGAGTGATGACAAATCAACTGCACGGTTATGATTAATTAGTGCTGCGAAATATAGTTACGTTGGTTTGATTATTCAACTTTTACAAAGAACATAATAAGGTTTGCTTTGATATTTCAGGATGATTATTTTACTCTCACATTTATGGTAATCTTTTTTTGAAATATCTCATCCAAATCTAATCTGAATTAATTAGAGGTACCTATGTCTTCCAGTAAAATCCGTTTAAAAGAATTTCCAAGTACATTTTGGGTTGCGAACACATTAGAAATTTTTGAACGAATGGCATGGTATGGGTTTTTTGCGGTTTCATCACTTTATATAACCGGAGCAACTAGAGAAGGCGGTTTGGGTTTTACCGATGAAGACAGAGGCGTTATACAAGGAGTGGGTACATTTTTTCTGTATCTTTTCCCTGTTGTAACAGGTGCTCTTGCAGATCGATACGGATTTAAAAAGATGCTGATTACCGCTTTTATTGTATTGATACCTGCTTACTATCTGCTTGGTCAGTTAAAAACATTTCCCACATTCTTTTTGGCTTTTATGCTTGTTGCCTTGGGTGCAGCCATGTTTAAACCCGTTATTATAGGAACGGTTTCGAAAACTACAAGTGATAAAACTGCTTCAATGGGATTTGGTATATTTTATATGATGGTTAACATTGGTGGATTTATAGGACCAATTGTAGCAGGGATTGTCCGTGTAATATCCTGGGAATATGTATTCTATGCTTCCTCAGGATGGATTGCAATTAATCTCATTATTGTGAGTATCTTTTATAAAGAACCGAAATTTTCAGGTGATACTAAGGATGTTAGGTCCCTAAAAAAAGTAATGATGGATATGGTTGAAGTGCTTGGTAACGGAAGGTTTTTCCTGTTTGTTTTTGGTCTGCTGATCGTTCTTGTAATGGGCTCAAAATTTACTTCAGATGGTTCGTTTACCTGGGGAGATATTGCTTTAATTTCACTTTTATGGGTTGTAATTAATTTTTTATTCGATGTGATTCTGAGAAAAACCGGTTCAAAAGAAAATGGATCATGGTTCTTTTCTCCTATGAAATTAGGCGATTGGCGTTTCGGATTATTCCTTTTACTTATGTCCGGTTTTTGGACGAGCTTTAATCAAATATTTTATACTCTTCCTCTTTATATAAGAGACTTTGTTGATACAACCGATTTAATGAACTCCTTTACAGGATTCATGAGTATGATTGGACTCGGGTCATCAATTGAAGGATTTAAAAATTCTATGGCTGTTGCCGGGCAAATAAATCCTGAATACATAATAAACATAAATGCCGGAGCAATTATATTTTTCCAGGTTATTGTTTCCTACCTCGTTACAAGGTTAAAACCTTTCACAACAATTTTTTGGGGTGTGATGATAACGGTCGTAAGTTTTTCAGTATTAATTTTTGGTAC
>Ga0209997_10000240_pt1 | contig 17523 bp, 14 predicted proteins | sample CR04metaG_FD_182079 | JGI IMG/M metagenome (GOLD analysis project Ga0209997, IMG submission 182079) | Deep subsurface microbial communities from Mariana Trench to uncover new lineages of life (NeLLi) - CR04 metaG (SPAdes) (version 2) | ecosystem: Environmental > Aquatic > Marine > Ocean trench...
CGAATCCAGGTACTCGCTTCCGCGGCCCTCCCCGATCATTGGCACTAAAGATCAATCCGCAGCTGCCGGTATAGCATTAATAACCCAGCAGGCGGATTGGGACGCGAGAGTGCGGACACTACCGATGTGAGCGAAGTCAGGGATGACGGAGCGAACTTGAGCGAAGCGAGTACCCCTGATTCCTGGTTCCCGACGGATTGACCTCTGCTGGCTGATGAATCACTGTATATTTATACAGTATCTCCCGGAAACCCCATGCTCCCACCAGCGCACAGAGGTCGCGGTGCGATCTCTCGTATCGCCGGTCGCTTCGAAAAGACGCGAGTCGATTTATCGGACGAAGAGGCGCATGCGAAGGCAGCGCAGGCGCCGCCAACCGAGCTTCGTGCAATGCAGGCAGGCCGCATCATCAGTACGAATACATCGCCCGATGTGCCTTTCGACCGTTCTATAAATCCATACCAGGGCTGTGAGCACGGCTGTATTTATTGTTATGCGCGGCCCAGCCACAGCTACCTCGGCCTGTCGCCCGGGCTGGATTTTGAAACAAAGATTTACTACAAGCCGAACGCCGTAGAGCGATTGCTTGAAGCGTGGGGAAAACCGCAATACGAGTGCAGGCCGATCACGATAGGCGCCAACACAGACCCGTATCAGCCGGCGGAAAAAAAGCTGCGTATCACACGCCGCTTGCTGCAGGCGTTTCTCGAGCACAGACATCCGGTCACGCTGATCAGCAAGGGGGCGCTTATGAGTCGCGACCTCGATTTGCTCGAAGTGCTGGCAGCAAAAAACCTGTGCTCGGTGGCAATCAGTGTGCCGACGGTGGACCGGCCTCTGAAGAGGTTGTTGGAGCCGCGCGTACCTTCGGCTGAGGCTCGATTCAGACTCATGGAGGAACTGACAAGCGTCGGCGTAACGACAAGCCTGCTGATGGCGCCGATCATTCCGGCGATCAATGACCGGGAAATCGAGACCATAGTGGCAGAAGCTGCAAGCCGTGGCGTCCGTCATGCAGCCTACATTTTTCTCAGGCTGCCTCACGAAGTCAGGAACATATTCGTAGAGTGGCTGAAAACACACATGCCGGACCGCGCTGAGCATGTAATGAGCCTGGTGCGCCAGGCCAGCGGTGGCAGGGATTATGACAACAGATTCGGCATACGGCAGCGAGGCCGCGGCCCATACGCGGAAATGATTTCGAAACGATTCAAAGCGGCATGCCGAAAACACGGTCTGGACGCCGGCAGATATCAGGAAAGGCTGGATTGCAGCCAGTTCAGGCGCCCGGGACAAAAGCAGATGACACTGGGACTGCAGTGAGCGGGGCGATTGCCTGTGGCAGGCCCTGGATGACACACCGTAAAGCACCGCTTTGACTTTGAATCCGCTATGCTGCTGATTGTCGGGATCGTATAGTCGATGCACAGTATCTAAGGCCACGAAACGCCCGAAGAACTAATTGTTCCGGCCACAGTCTGAATCCTGGATGGAGGCGATGATTAGCAGAATCCCCTGTTTGCCCTTGCTGCTTGCGAGCGGATTTTTCTTCTTCGGCAGCGCGACCCTGCACGCACAGTCACAATCGCCGCTCGAAATCATCCCCAATGATGCCGTGGCTGTGCCACCCGCGGAAGATGAAGAGGATCTGACTGTCACACCGGAAGAAGAACCGGAACCGAGGGACGTAAACGGTGCCCCGGACCCGGAGCTGGAATCGGCAAGAGCAGATCACCAACAACTGCGCGACGACTTCGAACTCTATAAGAGGTTGTTGGCAAATAATATGACCGCCGAAGCCGACGTAGTCGCGAAACGCATCGTTGAACTTTCCATCAGAAGGAACGGTTTCGAGAGCACCGACACGGCGAGGGCCCTGACCAATCTCGCAATTGTGCAGCATCGCAACAAGGACTATGAAACAGCGCAACAGAACTACGAGGCAGCCATCGGCATCATTGAGCAGGTCGAAGACCGGCTCTCCCTGGACCTGATTAACCCGTTGCGGGGACTGGGCAGTGCCCAATTGGCGTCGGGGAGACCGGACCAGGCACTCACCACTTTCAACAGGGCACGGCATGTCAGTCATGTCAATGAAGGGCCGCATAATCTTGACCAGGTCAGGATCCTGGAGTCACTTGCCGAAATTTACATCCATATGGGTGAGTTCGAGGACGCGTACGATTTGCAGGACCGTGTCTACGCCCTGTATGCGCGCAAATACGATGCGAAAAGCGAGGATATTATTCCCGCGCTTTACAAACGGGCTAAATGGCAACACAGGTTGCGGCTGTACGGCCGGGAACGCGAGACTTACCGTCGTGTTATCAAGATCATCGAAAAAAGCCAGGACAAGAAATCGCTTGATCTTATTCGGCCGCTAATCGGCCTGGGGAACGCGTACTTGTTCGTCGGTGCAGCCGATTCCGAATTTCATCGGAGTAGCACAATGACGACCGGAGAGATTTATTTGAAGCGTGCAAAACGGATCGCCGAAGAGCATCCGGATGCGACCTGGGAGACAAAAGAAAATACGTTCCTGTCGCTGGCTGATTTCTATATTTTTTCCGACAAATCCGCCAAAGCGAAAAGAGCATATCAGGACACCTGGGACCTGTTGTCAGAAGACGAGTCGCGCATCCTCAATCGATACAATCAGCTTGAAGCAACCGTATTGCTGCAGGATATCTATCCACCGAAGTATCACGGTATCGACGAAGACAGCGAGAAATTGCAAGACGATGAGCAATTCGAGCAGGGCAGGATTGTTACGAAGTTCATGATCAATACGCATGGCCGGGCAAGAAACTTTGAGATCATCGAGGTTCACCCTGCCGGACTCCAGGAGATGGAAAAAGCCGTCCTAAAGGAAATGAGGCGATTGATCTACAGGCCTCGGCTGGAGAACAGGGAGGTCGTGGACACAGAAAACATGACCTACACGCATGAATTCTTTTACAAGGAATCAGATCTGCCACCGGCTGACGAGCCTGGGGAGCCCGACTCGCTAACCTTGGATGATGCCGAGGAGGTCGCGGCCGATAATTCGGGTGAGTAAGGCCTTCTGCTGATTTCCAGCCAATGAATACCAGGAGGAATTCTGTGCATCGTTCCCTGTATATCCTGCACGTACCATTAATGTTGATTTCGGTATCACTGGCCGTGCCCGCCATAGCAATGGCCGAGTGTTCCGCAGACTGGATCGACATCAAATCGATAGAAGATGGCGGGACTATTGAGCTGAAAGCCGTCAACGCAAGAGAAGTCCCGATTACGCTCACGTTGAAGGTCTGGACGAGGAACATGGCAGCCGACCGGCCCAGGACTGTCACGGAAACCGTGCCGCCGAAAGCATCTCAGCTTGTCATGGTGCTCAGCGAGACCGATACCGATAGGCACTTGCGGTATGGCTTCGATTGCAAGTGGACTATCGGCAGCATTCATGCAACGCATGACGAAGATTTACTTTATCGGCTGCCATACGAATCCGGCAAGAGTTACTATGTGCTGCAGGGCTATGGTTCCCGTATGAGTCATACCGGTGCCGAGCAATATACGGTTGACTTTAATATGCGTGAGGGAACACCCGTGCACGCCGCCCGTGGCGGCATCGTGGCCAGGACGGAAGGGTCGTATTCGAAGGGCTGCTGGAAAAGCGGCTGTGGCAAATACGCCAACTTCATCGTCATACTGCACGATGACTGGACGACCGGCGAGTATTACCACCTGCAAAAGCACGGTGTTTTAGTCAAGGTCGGGGACAAAGTGGTCGCCGGACAACAGATCGGGCTGTCCGGGAATACAGGCAATTCGACGATGCCACATCTGCATTTCGGGGTCTATCGGGTAACTCCGCGGGGAAAATACCAGTCAGTCCCCGTTCGGTTCAGCAGCGCCGACGGCCCGGTGCGCAAACCGCGCAGGGGCGGTCTTTATCAGGCGGTGTCGAATCAGTCCCCAGCCCGAAACGTAGCCAAGCCCGACAGTAACGCTCGATCAGTCAACTGATCCTCTTTTTGGTCAAGACATGTTTTCCAGAGACAAGAAAATAACGCTGCCGGGTCCGGATGAGGCATTGCCGGGAAGAGCTGAGAGAATACCCGTGCCTGAAACGCATTTCGTCAACGGGCATGCGCTCGAGGGACCATTCGCCGAAAACCTCGAGCAGGCCGTATTTGCATTAGGTTGTTTTTGGGGCGCCGAGAGAATCTTTTGGCAAAGGCCAGGTGTGTTTACTACGGCCGTCGGATACGCCGGGGGACTAACACCTAATCCTGACTATCAGGAGGTCTGCAGTGGGCTTACCGGACACTCGGAAGTCGTCTTGGTCGTTTTTGATCCGGAGAAGATCAGTTACGAGCAGTTGCTGAGGGTTTTTTGGGAAAGTCATGACCCGACGCAAGGAATGCGCCAGGCAAACGATATTGGCACTCAGTACCGCTCCGCCATATATACATTCTCCGATGCACAAATGTCGCAGGCACAACGGTCGCAGGCAGCATATCAATCTGAACTGAGCGTAGCGGGCTACGGCAGAATCACGACTGAGATACTGCCGCTAGACCAGTTTTATTACGCCGAGGACTATCACCAGCAATACCTGGCCAAGAATCCCGGTGGTTATTGCGGTATCGGTGGCACCGGCATTAGTTGTCCGGTCGGGATTCATACGATGCAGGATGTCGAATCCGCATAATTTAAAAGGACATGACCGTCCATGGCCGCTTCGGCAAGCCTTGTCCCTTATGCAGTTCAGCCGTTCAATGCATTCGCTACAGGAGCAATGAAACGAATTTCTGTACAAAGGTGCCGGGTCAGTGGAAAAACACTCGCCGATCGTTCGCTTTCGCAGCTCTTAAAGCAGGATTGGCCGAAATGCATAGACGACCTGTGACAGATGTCGGTAGTATCGACGACCTCAGCATGCCAACCTAACGGGCAGCTCAGAAAGGTAGAGATCGTTGGCCAAGAAGAAAATCACAAAGTCAGGTAAGAAGCCCAAACGACCAAGTAGAAAGCAAGCCGAGGAAGCCGTTCACACGTTGCTCCTCTGGGCTGGTGAGGATCCGTCTCGCGAGGGCTTGCGCGAGACCCCGAGGCGCGTTGCGCAGGCCTACGAAGAGTGGTTCAGCGGCTATAAGGAGGACCCTGTCAGATACCTCCAACGCACATTCGAGGAAGTTGACGGATATGATGAAATGATTGTCTTGCGCAACATCACGTTCGATTCGCACTGTGAACACCACATGGCTCCGATCATTGGCAAGGCACATGTCGGCTACTTGCCGAACAACAAAGTTGTCGGCATCAGCAAACTCGCGCGGGTCGTCGAAGCCTTTGCGAGACGTTTTCAGGTCCAGGAGAAAATGACCGCACAGATCGCCAACTGCATACAGGATGTCTTGAATCCAAAGGGAGTTGGTGTCGTTATCGATGCGTCACACCAGTGCATGACTACGCGTGGAATTCATAAATCAGACGTCTCAATGGTCACCAGCCAGATGCTCGGTTCGTTCAGAAAGGATGCCCGCACGCGCGATGAGTTTTTGCGGATGATCGGCAAGTATTAGATCCGACCAACAAGAACCGTTTCATATCGATCGCATGAAAAAGACCGCCACCGCAACTCTCACGTTCCTCCTATTGTTGTTGCTGTACTTACTGTTATGGCCGGTACCGGTATCGCCGGTCGCCTGGGACGCTCCGCAAGACCTTGGTCTGGTCGATCCGTTCAAAGCGAATGACAGACTCAGCCTCGCGAGACCCGTAAGCATTGATGGGTACGATGGGCCAGAGGATATTGCCGGCGGTAAAGACGGTTTCCTATACGCATCAACGCTTAGTGGACACATTATCCGCATTCGTGAAAATGGCTTGGATCTCAGCGTCTTCGCTGATGTTGGTGGAAGACCACTGGGCCTCGAGTTCGACAGCCAGGGAAACCTTTATGTCGCAAATGCACCTCTGGGGCTGCAGCGGATCAGTCCGGACGGCAGCATTGAAACGCTCGTGAGCGAAGTGAACGGCGAGGATATATCCTATGCCGACGATCTTGCCGTAGCAGACGACGGCAGGGTCTTCTTTTCCGACGCCAGCAGCAAATTCAATCCAGCAACTACTGGCGGGCCATACGACGCGAGCCTGCTCGATATCCTGGAGCATGGCGGACACGGCCGCATCTTCGAATATTCTCCAATGACCGGTCACACACGAGTGCTCATGGAAGGCTTGAACTTTGCGAACGGCGTCGCGATCAGCGAAGACCAGCAATTCCTTATTGTCAATGAGACCGGACATTACCGAGTCTTGAAATTTTGGCTTGAAGGCCCGAACGCCGGCACTACTGAAGTTATCCTCGACAACCTGCCGGGCTTTCCCGACAACGTTAACAATGGCCTGGAGGGGAAATTTTGGATCGGCCTTGTCGCACCTAGAAACAAGATGCTTGACGATCTGTCCGACTCACCCTTCTTGAGGAAGATCGTTCAACGATTGCCTGCAATTATGCGGCCGAAGGCCGTGCCCTCGTCGCACGTCATCGCAATTTCTGGTGATGGTGAGGTGCTGATGAACCTGCAGGACACCACGGCGAAATTCCCTGCGCTAACCGGCGTATACGAAACGCGGCAGTCGTTGTACTTGACAGCATTGTTCGGTAAGCGCATCGGAAAACTCGACAAGAAAGATTTGCGGTAGGAAGAGCGTCAGCCCCGACTGAGCAATTCCCGATCGCGGCTTCATCACTCTCGCACATCCCTGTGCTACGCGATATAAGTACATCCATGTACAAAAAAGCCCCTGCTACCGCGGTAAAAGCGCCATATCGCCATCGTAATTCGCGCCCAGCATCTGCTGCCTGACCAGCGGGATGGGCGGATATCCGTAGCTTAGGAACTGATCGTGAAACCTTCCCCAGGCCTCACGACCACCGCGGTCCCTGGTCCAGTCTTCACGCAGTTTGCGAATCATCAGTTTGCCGAGCGTGTAATTCAGGTAGCCCGGGTCATAGGTGCCGCGAAGCGACTGCTGCGCGGCGGTACCATAATCTGCGAATGCCTTTTCCTCGAACAACTTGTGACTCTCCTCAACGGTCATCCCTTCGGCATGCAACCCGATCGCGGACAGGTACCTGACATTACGCAGCAAGGCATTTAATAGCTGCCCGATGCGTATGTCCGGCCTGCCGTCGGCGAGACCAGCATCGGCCATCATTTCCTCGGTGTAATGCGCCCAACCCTCGCTGAACGTGTAGGCACCGAAGTGCTGTCCAATATTGTTCCTGGCGCGATTGGAATGCAGGTACTGCAAAAAATGTCCCGGCCAGACTTCGTGCACCGACGTAAACAACAAATCTGATTCGCCGGGGATGTAAGCGAGCTGATCTTCTTCCGACCAGGTCGGGTCCGGCGGCGCGATGTAATAAACCGACGGCAAGCCGACCTCGTATGGGCCCGGAATTCTAATATAGGCGGAATTTGTGCGACGGTGCGGCGGCGCCTCATCGACCAGCGCTTGCTCCGTCCCGGGAATCGTCACCAGTTTTTGCTCTTCAAGAAACTTGCGTAGACCGGGAAGCTGGGCGCGGGCTCCGGCAACGGCGCCACCATCCGGCTTCTTGTCCTGCACGCCTTGCACGCATTCGGCAATGCTCTTGCCGGGCGCAAACTTTGCGCAAGCCTCATCCAGCATTGCCAGATTTCTCTCGAGATCGCGCTCGCCCGCAGCTTTGAGTTCTACCAGCGTAATATCCACGCCTTCGGCGGCCCGCAGCATCTCCAGGAAGCGCTCCGCGCCGAGGGCGAAATCATCATGCGCAGTCTCACGCAGGCCTTCGAGCCACTCGACGGTCTGTTTCACTGATGCGGCCGCTGCCATATTTGCTGCAGCAAACTCTGCCTGGAGTGATTCGTCCTCTACGCTTGCAAAGATCTCCGGGACAGTGGTTTCGAAATATCCGACCAGACCGCCGAATCTTGTGAGGCTCATCTCGATGAACGGCATTGCCAGTGGTGGCTGCAGATTCGACTGCATCGTTTCGAAATATGCCGGAAAATGCCCGACGTACTGTGTGTACCCGCGCATCCGAACGTCCAATGGTGCGTATTCTCGATCCAGATAGACGCTGAATCCGAGCTGGCCAACATAAACCGCCGGATTTCTGGACAGATAGTCAGCCGTCTCGAAATTGAATTCTTCTTCATTCATCGACACCACAAGATAGTCGCGCTCGAATGCCTCCATTCCCTCGAGATCGTCGTACATATTCGCGTCGCTACGTGTTTTCTTGACCCACGCCAGGTATTCGGCAACCGATTCGGGGCCCAAGTCGCTGATCTGGCCGTCATACTGGTGCAGCCCTGCACTAACTGCTCGCTCTGGTCTGTGACGGTAGTATTCGGCGACCGCCATCGTCGCGAACTCGGCCCATGGCGGCCTGGCCGTATCGGTGACGATGGCCGGCCCTGTCTCGTCCTGACCGCAGGCATACAAGCCCGTGATTGACAACAGCAGCAACGCAGCGAATCTGGCATAAACGGTCATGGTTGGTTTCCTGTCTTTGTTCATGTGGAAATGCAGCTTTAATCGAGCCCGAGTTCTGCAACACCCATATTGAATACGATATCCACGGGGATGTGCGCGTGCGTCAGCCTGTCGAGGTCGCTTTGCAACTCCTCGGAAATGACACCTTTCGTGGCCATTAGTTCCGAAGCGCCTTCATAGTCGCCGTTACCCTGCAGAGTCAGCAGCAGCTCCGATAGCGCCGCCATCGCATCCTGCATGCGGTCGTAATCGACCCTATACCTGCCGGTTTCGGTGTCACGTATAAATGCACCGCGCTCTGCAAATAAATTGAATCGCACTATGTTCGCTCTGCCGTGCGCACTGCTGGCCCCGAAACGAATCGAGCGAAAAATACTGGCCATGAAGGTAACGTAGTTGTCGCGCAAATCAATCTCGCCGAGTTCACCGGCCTCATGAAGCTCGGTGATCATATAGAGGCCGAGCACGTCTGCCTTGCCCTCCTCCATGGCGGAATAAACATCCAGCAATGCTTCTCTCACGGTTCCCTCGCCGTTGATCGTGTTCTTGATGCCAAGCCCGTGCGCCACTTCGTGAAACATCGTGTTGGCGAAAAAGGAATCGAAATTGACATGCTGGCGTTGAGTCTCATCGATCAGCACGTCCGCGATAGGAGCTAGTATCTTCTCGAACTTGGCCTGAATCGCGTTCTTGAGTTGCAGCCGGCGCGTACCTTTTTGCAATTGCACCTCTTCATCATTGGGCAGATTGATTGCAATCGTCTTGGAGCCGGCGTTGCTGTGACCAGCGTAATAAATGACGTCATAAGCGTTCAGGTCCGAATCGGTGCCCGGTGTTTCCTGTTTGTATTCGTCGGGGACGGGCAACCCACGTTGCAGCTCCGGCAGGAAATCCACGAACTTGCCCAGGCGCTCACTCCAGTCCCGGTCTTTAATGAGTACATAGGACTCGTAGGCAGCCTTATAACCGAACATCCGGTCTTCGTAAACCTCGATGGCGCCGATGACAAGGTCGATCGGATTGGTCTTTACATCCATCCATGCCAGGTCGCTTGTCTGATAGTCGTCGCTAACCAAGGTATCCGCTCTGAGCCTGAGATAGTTCCCGAAGCCCTCGTGATCTGCCAGATCTGCGGCCTGTCGCAGAAGTGCTGCTGCCCGACCCAACTCGTCCGCATAGGCGTCATGATAGGGAACGACGGTGAGCGCACCGTCGGCGTCCCGGCGCAGGAATGCGTAAAGCCCTTCCTTGCCCGGCAGATCCGCAGCCTCGAATTCTTCCTTGCTCATATCGTGGGGATAGAAATTCGCACCCAGCGGTTTGTCGCCGACCCCATCGATAAATGGCTTGTCATCGTCCAGCCGGTCCCAGGGCCCGTAATTGAGTTCGGCGAAACGCCGTACCGCATCGACGCCAATTGACGCAAGCCATTGCTGATAATCGTCTCCATAAGCCTGACGCCAGAACAGCTCATCCATGATCTGCGACGCTTCGATCAGTATGCCGATCATTTCGCGCTGGTTATCGCTTAAATAAGACAGGTCGCTTGTCAGTGTGAACTCGGCATAAACGTCCGGGCGCGGCGCGACCTCAGCTTTAGGACCCGCAACCGCCGATTCAGCTTCAACTGCCGGGCTTTCCGCAATTTCAGGCGCGCAACTGACCATCAAGCCTGACAACAAAAAAAATACGCCAGAAAGGCGCAATGCGAGGGATGTTCGCACGATGCTTTCCCACCGGGTTGATTTGAGCCGACGATTATCGCACAGCTTGAGCCACTGCTTGGAATTCGTGACACCAATTTCCCGTCACGTTTGGCCCATCTGCTGACGGCCCTGCCGCGGAGACCTCCACATTATGATGACCAGTACGTTTACATACGACCTGGGTCCCAGGCAGACCTTCGATTGGGTCTAGGTCACGCGAAAACTGACGTCCGCTTTCGGAGTATCGGAGTTTTTCAATACAATAGGCCAGAAGCGGATGTTGCGGCAAAAAACTTAGGGCGAATTGCGCGGCACGGTCAGAATCAATGTGTACATTTTGATGGTTGATACTTGACCTTTATTGTGCCACCTATGCAAGCCCAGCTTAATTGGTTACTAGAAACAGATGATTTGAAAATTAGTGTCTTCCCAAGAATTGCCGACGGTGCGTCTATAAACTCAAAGGTCATAAGGCCCCGGTCGAGGGTAATTCTATATGTTAGTTTCTTACCCGTATCCCACCAGATAGGTCGATTAATGTCAGGTATACCGGTGGTTTTGAGATCAGGCGGAAATCTACCATGATGCTCAAAGTATGCATTCATTTCAGCCTCAATGTCCCGTGCGTATAAGCTGGCATATCCAACAAGGCCCCTTACCCGATTGTCTGCAATGAAGGAATATAATATATAGCCAACGATCGCTAATATCCCTATTACAATAAGAGTTTCTATCAACGTAAAGCCAGTTTTTTTGGTATGAATATTCAATGTGCTCGCTTTGCGCGTAACGGTTTAGCTCCATGGCACCAGTATTTGGCACCTCTGCTGTCCACAAAACAAGAGACCTGACAGGCGCCAGGCGACTAGTGCAGCGACTTGTCTGGGATAGAATTATAAAACCCGCATTTTTCCAATAACAACGCGGCGAAAAAGAAAAACACAACCGCAGTTGCAATTCTATTAGAGGTTGACTTTTCCTTTTCGACTTCCTTATCCGAAAGTGCTTTCAAAGGCACCCAAAATACTTTCGCTGTCGCTACAGCAACGTAAAATACCAGCAGGGAGATCAATAACGTAACTGGAACGGGCCACTGATTGGTGTATCACAATCAATAAAGCTGCAATTATGGATGCGTGCAGCGCTGAATGCTAAAAGCATGAATGCCCAAATCCCAGCGACGACATATAACAAAGTCGATGCAGTTTCAACAGGCGTGGGAATACTGGACGCCTCATTGCAATCGTGACACACCGCTGGGTCGGCGGTTCCGGCCCAATACTTAGCCCATATGCCAATACTCGGCTTTTTACAATGCGGGCAACTAAACAATTGTGATGCCTCTAACAGCTGATTCATGCGCCAAGGCGCTACATGTATTCGGCTATAGTCGCATATTCGGTTTTAATCTGAGCGTCCGCTCTGGGTGGCGATCTCAGTCTGAATTCTGCAAAAAGCCACTTGCCCTCAACCATTCGCATTCGGCTGATAACCTCACGCGTCTCGGCAGCCTCCTCTTCCCCCTCCATCATACTCCGACCAACTAGCACTGCTGTAAAGTTGACGATAGCATCGTCTGCTGCTGGAAACTCTATCACCAATTCGTGAAAAGTCAGGTCGATGCTAAGGAACAGTCCCTGCACCCGGATGATTGTGCTGACCATTTCTTCGGGCGCATAACTCCCCCCAAACATCTCGGCGTCGCCAGTTACCTCGCAGGTATCCGCGAACATGCTCTGTAGAACCCGGGCGTTGAAAATCATGGTGCTGCTGGCTTCACCCTCCGTTTTGCTCAGCAGCCGGGCCAACTCCTGGTGGGCATCGCGGACTTCGGCCTCCGGGTCTTCATGAAATAACCACCACACCGCGGCGGAAAGCAGAACCAAAATAACGAGCACATTCCTAAAACTCACCGGACTGGCACTCCTCTAGCGCGCTTGGTGAATAGCGACCCAAACTGATGAATATGGCTGGGCATGTTGCGCTTGTATCGAACTGACCAAACATGGGTAAACAACTGCGGCAAGTATGACACTACGGCGCCGAATATGATGTTCGCATTGGGCCGCCTGCTGCCCGTCATATTAGGCTGCAACAGGGCAGTTAAACAGGCGGCTCGCGGCCAATACCGGCAATCAAGGGTACTGTCCCTACAAACATATCTACTCGCGACACGCTGCGGGCAAATGCTGCCCAGCAATGTCACCGTCCGTATGGCATTCCCAGGTAATGCCCTCTTCCTCCAATCTCGGGCTCAAAAAGATCGAACCCTTCATTAACTCAGGCTTGACGGTGAAGTGAATCCGGATCACACCATCATCTTCGAGTTCGTAATAGCCGCCGTCGGGGTATTGTCCTTTAGTGGCGACCCCCAGCTCACTTTCGTTTGTCGGCCAACGTGTGTACTCCGCGTAGAATAACTCTTCCGCAATTTTCAACCCGGTGACTTCCCCCAGCGCATAGCCTATCCGATAGCGCAACTCCATGTCGTATCTCACTTGGGCAAAGCCATACAAAATAAAAACCGGAATTCCCAACACAACAGCGGAAATTAACAGGTCGCCGACGATGCTGATTACCGACGGCCTCCGCTGCTTGCGTGTAACGGCATCGTTGCCCGATGCAAGCTCGTACAGATATCTTCGAAGTTCCGGCGACTTCAATGCGTTCGCACGAACGACGAGCGAATGAACAAGCAAATCGTGCCCTGCCTGGCGGTTGGGCGTCAGCACCGCAAGAAACAAAAGCGCGTAACCCACTAGCGCAACAACACCAAGATAAGGGGTAGACGGTGTTTTGAATAACATCATTGCCGCGATCATTATTCCGATCAATAACAGGCTCCGTACGACTGCGCGGCTCAAACTGAGCCTCTCACCCATCTCGTCGACGACGCGCATACCAAACAGTAACTGTGCCGGTGTCGCTCGCAATGGGCCTGACCAGAACACAGAGAAATACAGCAATAAGAAGGCGAGAATGATCGGGCGACGATCAGTAACGGTCAGGCCGATTGCCTCGATTACGTAGACTTCCACACCGATTGCAATAAACACCGCGATATTCAAGTCGAGGGCAACCCCGGCCATCCGCCGTCCGAATCCCACAAAGAGTGAATTCGCGTCTGAACTCAGTGGTGTCGTCGTATTTACCGTTTGTTGCTCGCCATCACCTGCTGCTGACATCAATCGTCTCCCGACACGATCTCATGGCCGAACCAAGCCGTGCTCCGTGAACTTAACACAAGAATATCAAGCGCTTAATGTCGCCAATTCACAGATTTAGGATTGACGAAAGAGTGTTTTGCAGCTGCATTGTACAAATATGGCAGTTAGCTCCTTTCGCGGATATTGTGATTGCGGAATGTTGATCCATGTTCTTTGCGCTGACGTTAGCGCTCAGCCGCATCTGGAGCACTTCTAAATAGAAAGAGCCACCGTCAGTGATCCTTTCTATCTTGTGGCGCGCCCGGAGAGGTTGGAAGTCCCGACCACCTGGTTCGAAGAAGTAACGGCTGAAAAACGACTCGACAAAGTCAGAAGGTTATTCGGAATGTCCTCCGCCCGCGTGCGTTGTCGCCAGGTCGGGCGCCGATCAGGAACAGGAACCTCTGATGTGATTTAATACGCCCGCCTGCTATCGAGATCATTGATGAAGCCGCGCCATCGCCCGCCATCAAACTGGACTATGCCGATTTTCTGGATCTTGGCGCTGCATGTTTCGAGCGCCAATGCCGACAAAGACAAGCAGGCCGACGTACTGGTGCTGGCGCTGCCCGCGAGCGCGTACTTGTTGACCTTGAATAAACAGGACAGACACGGAGCGTGGGCGCTAACGAAATCGTTGGGTCTGGCGGCGGCCGGCACGCTCGTGCTGAACTCGCTCATCGACAAAGATGCACCAAACGGCAGCAGCAACGACGCGTTTCCGTCCGGACACGCGGCAATCGCGTTTGGTTCGGCCGCGTTTATACAGAGACGGTATGGCTGGCACCCGGGAATACCGGCATACCTCGTCGCCGCTTACGTCGGTTGGCTGCGCATCGAGACCGATGATCATGATGCCGCCGATGTTATCGGCGGCACGGCGGTCGGCATCATCTCGTCGTATCTGCTGACCAAGCCGTTCACCGATAACGTCCGTGCATCGGCGTGGACCGACGGCAAGTCGGCGGGACTGCAGATTCAGGTTCGCTGGTGAATACACCCACGCCCCGATAGCCGCCGGCGCCGATTTCAGCGGGGCAGTGGCTTATACCTGAAGTCTGCCGCCTGGACTTCCCCCGGTCTGGTCATCGAACGGGTCTCGGTCGATGCCGCATCGTTTTACGCACAAACCGTTGACCGCAAGCTTATCAATCTCGATATCGAACTGGGACGCGAGCCGTTGCACGTGTCGCTCGTGACAAACCTGGCACTGGCGCACAGCCTGCCGCCATGCTGATTAGCGGGTGTCGCCAATCAGCTGGTTAGAGAAGTCGCTTTCCTGGCCCCGGTCGTTCACAGACGTCATGGCGAAGTACCAGGTGTTGGGGGTCAGCGCTTCGACGACGTAGCTTGTCAGACCGGGATTCGACAACTCGATGAGACCGCTCAAATCGGCCGGGTCAACGCCGTAGTAGATGCGATAGCCCGCAAGGTCGGTAAGCGGGGTGCCATCGGTATTTTCCGTGGGAGGCTGCCATTGGAGCGTCACTGAGGCCAGAGTTGTCGACGTCACATCGATGTCGAAAGGCGACAGCTCGGCAGTAGCCAGACCGTCGCTTACCGCGATCTGTATGGCGCTGTAGCGGCCCACGTCCGCCGCACTTGGCGTGCCATAGAGCGCACCTGTGGTGGGATCAAAGTCGGCCCAGCCGGGCCTGTTATTGATCGCAAAGGTCAAGGTATCGCCGTCCGGATCCGAAGCGCTGGGCACGAATTCGTAGAACGAATTCTCGAGCACCACCCCATCAGGTGTCCCGGAGAGAGACGGCGGAGAGTTTTCCCTGTTCTTTTTGAGCTTCCCCAAAGCTTTGCCGCTCCCGGAACCCACGTCTTTTTTAGGTTTTGCCGATACCTCCGGGCTAATGGCGAAGTTGACAACACACGCCAGCACAGCGAGGAGGCAAAAGAGCTTGAGTCGAGATCGGCCGGTCATAAGGTCGCTCCGTCGAGATTCCTGGGAAAGCCCTTCGCTAATGTCGGGCAATACGACCAGAACTCTCGACCGGCGATCACACCGGATCTGCCGAACATACAGATATGTTCAGCGTTGGTTTTGGCAGCCCCGCTGTCCTAGGCTTGCGCCCTTAGACCGGTGGCTTTGCGTCCCTGTCTTTCGACAGGTTTGCCCTTGTCAGCGCGGATTAGGTTACCAAATGGACGGAAGGGTGGCGCCACGGCTTAACGTAATTCCCCATAAGAATTCGGAACTGTGACCGGGTTCACAGTTTGCCGGTGAACAAGATCAGCCGGAACAGGACACTCAATAGTCTGCTTTCGCCAAAAACAGACATCATCAATCTCCGCCGGATTGTGTGTCCCGCGCTCCACGGCTACGCTTTGGGGCTAGCGTTGGCAGTAACGCGGTGCCACACTTCTCGGAAACCGACAGGAAAACCGGACCGTAGGATGGGCTTTCTCAAGAAGTTTCTCTATTCGATTGGCGCGCTGATTTTGGGGCTCGCCGTGATCGGCATTTTTCTTCCGTCACGGGCTCAAATTGAACGAAGTATCACCATCGATGCGAGCCGGGCGACCGTGTTCGCGCTGTTGAACGACTTCCATCAGGTCAATAAATGGTCACCTTGGATCGAGGCAGATGCGAACGCCAAAATCGATTTTTTTGGTCCCAGACGTGGCGTGGGCGCCACCGTCATATGGGACGGCAACATCGTCGGCCAGGGCAGCCAGTTGATCACCGAGAGCGTGCCGTTCGAGCGGGTAGTCACTGCACTGGACTTCCGCGATCGGGGCAAGGCCAACGCGGTTTTTGATCTGAGCGAGGCAGATGACGGCACAGAAGTCGTTTGGACTTTCGGCATGGAATTCGGTTTCAATCTGGTCGGTCGCTATATCGGGCTCATGCTCGGCAGCATTGTCGGCGAGGATTATGAGAAGGGTCTGGCGAGTCTCAAATCGATGGCCGAGGGCCTGCCCCGGGCAGACTTCAGCGACGTGGATATGGAGCATGTTGTCGTCGAGGCCCTCGATATTGCCTACCTACCGACCGCCAGCATCCTGGAAGCGGCGGCGATATCGGATGCGATAGGTAAAGCCTATTTCAATATACTTAACTTCATCGATGAGAATGATCTGCAGGAAGCCGGTGCGCCGATATCCATAAGCCGGGCATTCAGCGGCTCTGAAATAAGGTTCGATGCCGCGATCCCTGTTCGCGGGATTATGGACAGCACACCGCGAAGCGGGCTCTCCGTCAAACTCGGGAAGACCTATGAGGGACCCGTCGTCCGCGCCAAACACATCGGCCCATACCGAGAGCTCGGCCAGACCCACGACAAGATAGCCGCCTATCTCGCGGCCCTCGGAATCGAGAGGAATGGCGATGCCTGGGAGTCATATGTCAGCGATCCGACCCGCACCGATGCAGACGAGCTTTTGACGTATGTCTATTACCCGATCGTGCCGGGGGATTTCTAGGGGGAGAAAAACGCTTGGATCGGGGTTGAAAGCCGACTTCCTGGCTAGTTTGTCTTGACCAGTAAGGTGGGGACTGAACGCCGTTCATCGAACTGCAGAGGCAGCGCTGTCTGGCCGCTGTCGCTGTAGCGAATCATGTCACCGTACAGATCGACCATGAGTTGCGCACATTGATTTGCCTCGTCAACAGACATTTTGCGCACGGAGGCGCAAATCGGCCCTTCGCCATTCAGCGGTGTCACGCGGTGCATCAGGTCTGTAAGATCGGCGAAAGTCTGCTTCACCGCAACCGGCAGGTCGTCATCTCTGATAGACGTCAGGTTGTCTTCGTAGGCTGATATAAGTCTTTGTTTTATGTGGCCGTGTCCGGACAGCACCGAAACGGCGGCGAAAAACTTATCAACGTGGTAGTACATGTCTACTCCAGCGTTATTATTAGAGGCCGCTTTTTTTCCCGTCTCGGCGGCTTTATTCACGCTTCCAGAGTCAACTACTTCTTGTAGTCCGCGGCCGGGCCGCGTCGTGTCATCCTGTCTGTACTCTTGGTCTGTTAAACAACTGCGTTGCATTCTTATATCAAATCTAGGCAGCCGGGCGCAAGCACTAAATCCGCTCGGGCGATCCGGATCGGGCCG
>Ga0209997_10000242_pt1 | contig 17480 bp, 20 predicted proteins | sample CR04metaG_FD_182079 | JGI IMG/M metagenome (GOLD analysis project Ga0209997, IMG submission 182079) | Deep subsurface microbial communities from Mariana Trench to uncover new lineages of life (NeLLi) - CR04 metaG (SPAdes) (version 2) | ecosystem: Environmental > Aquatic > Marine > Ocean trench...
AGTGTGTCTTGGTTAATGTGTATGTGTTTGACTTTGCCATATTCAATTCCTTCTCTGTCTATGACTTTTTTTCCTGTAAAAGAATCTGCTGTAGCTAATTTGGCAGGCATTCCTTCTAGCTTTACTGACATGGTCTCAAATGAATAGATTTGCTTATCATACCAAATATCAGAAATTTCTTGCAATGGGGTTAAATTACTTGACAGAAAAAAATTACACATGAAGATAAAGGAAGATTTGTTCCGGCCAATCTTTACCACAAAAGGCAGAAGAACAGGAAAGCCACATTCAGTAATGCTTCTTGCAGTTAACTATAAGGAAAAAATATACTTTTCTAGACATAGACCAGATGGAGATTGGTTCAAAAATGCCTTGACAAATCCTGAAGTAAAAATAGAATACAATAATTTTGTTTTTTCAGGAAACGCAAAGTTAGTAACAGATGAAGAATTGAGTAAAAAAATTTCCCAGTTGAAATATCCTGGAGAAGAAAAAGCAAAAGAGAAGAGGGTAACAATTGAAGTCACGCTTAATTCCACATGAGTTATTTTGAACTAAATTTTTTCAGTGATTTCCATTAGTAAACACTAAATTCTAGCTGTTAAAAAAGGATAGAGAGAAATGAGTTCAAAAATGATTGTTCTAATTGCAGTTGTCATTTCAGTAATAGTTACAGCAGGAATAATGTACGCAATTGATTTTGATCAACAACCTCAAGTTTCACAAATACCTACACCTGAAATAATCTATGTTGATAAATCAGTATCAAAATATTTTGAAGGAACACATGATATCAAAAAAATATCATCACAAGAAGAGTTAGAGGACATTCTTGAGGCCTCTGCATTGTTTGGAGGAAATTTCTATGATAACAGAATCCTCACAAGAAACATGGCAGTTGGTGAAGTAGTGATGTTTGAAACTGCTACATCTGAGGGCATACCAGTACCTTCAGTAGATAAAATAGAGTCTGGCGGTACAGATTACTCAACAACAAATGTTCAAGTTGCAAATGTTGATGAGCCAGACTATCTCAAAAATGATTCAAAATATGTCTACATTGTATCTAGGAATACACTTTCAATAATTGATGCATATCCAGCCGAGTCTGCAAAATTAGTTCTCAAAATTGCACTAGATATTGAATCACAGTATATTCAAAATATGTTTCTAAATGATGACAGATTGGTGATATTTTATAATGGACAGAGCGATGATGAAATAATCCCACAGTTTGATTTCGTTCCACGTCGTTCTTACAGTCCAGTTACTCATGCACTGATAATTGATGTATCAGATAAAGAAAACCCAAACATTCTCAAAGATTATTCCATTGATGGTCATTTTAGAGATGCACGAATGATTGGAGATTATGCATACTTTGTAACTAATAGCAACATTAACTATCAGCATCCAAGACTTCCAGTGATTTTGGAGAGTTCAGTTAAAATCATGACTCCTGATGCGTTTTACTTTGATAATATAGAACAGTTTTCAAACTTTAACACACTAACTGCAATTGATATATTTGGGGACACAGTAAATTCAGAGACATTCCTTATGGGATATACAGGGGCATTTTATGTCTCTGAAGATAACTTTTACTTGACTTACCAGCAAAGTATGCCATTTGGATTTTACGAAAATTCATCACGAGATAGATTCTTTGATGTTGTTGTACCATTATTACCAAATGACATTCAAGATGAAATTAAAGCAATTCAAAATGATTCTTCAATGAATGCATCCACAAAGTGGATAAAAATTTCAGAATTGATGCAAAAGTCATACAATGAGATGAACAAAAATGACAAAGAAAAATTATTTGAAAAAATTAGAGAAGCACTAAACGAATATGATGTAAAGATACAAGAAGAGACAAGAAAAACAATAATTCATAAAATATCAATTAACAAGGGTGAAATAGAATATGTTACAATGGGCTCAGTTCCAGGTAGACTGCTAAATCAATTCTCCATGGATCAAAGTGGAGACAGATTTAGAGTTGCAACAACTACTGAATACTATACACAGTACCAAGGAACAGTTCGTGCGAATGCAGTGTATGTCTTAGATGAACAACTAAACATCGTAGGTGGACTAGACCAAATTGCACCTGATGAAAGTATTTTTTCTGCTAGATTCATCGGAGACAGACTTTACTTGGTAACATTTCAACAAATTGACCCATTCTTTGTAATTGATTTATCGACAGATACCCCAAAGATTCTAGGAGAATTGAAAATTACAGGATTTTCAAACTATTTGCATCCATACGATGAAGAACATATTATTGGAATTGGCAGAGACACAAAAGAGATAGAAGAAGGAAGAGTTCAGCAATTAGGAATTAAAATTGCATTATTCAATGTTGCAGATGTCAATAATCCAAAAGTTATTGATGATGTAATCATAGGGGATAGTTCTACATATTCAGAGGTATTAAACAACCATAAGGCATTCTTCTTTGATAAAACAAGAGGAGTTCTCTCAATTCCAATTAGTGGTGATGCGGAAAGCCTGAATGAAAATTCAAGTTCCAAGATGTTTGCACCTGATTACAATCGCTGGAATGGATTCTATGTATTTGATTTGAACAGTTCAGATGGTTTTAATCTCAAAGGAACCATTACCCACTCTGCAGATGACTCACGTTATTATGGAATGGGAAATGCGAGGACATTCTATATTGATGATGTCTTGTATACTGCATCAGAAAGATATCTAAAGATGAATTCTTTTAATAACCTAGAAGAAATCAATTTAATAAAACTAGAAAACACTGGAAAATTTATTGAGTATCTTGAGGAAGAGATTCAACGTTAAGTCACACCAGATGAACTATTGTTGTAACTCCTCTTCTGTCAAATTCAACATCGTTCTCAACCTCACAGACAGTTACTGTAAATGAGATAACATCGCGCTGTTTGGCATTTTCTGCATGAAGTTTCAGATGTATATCCATCATTTCAAGTTCTTCAGTAGGTAAATCAGTTTCATCAAAATATGCCCCACAAGTTGATTCTATTCTAAATCTATCATCTTTAAAATGAAACCCAAGTTTCGTTTTTCTTCCTTTTCTTCCACTTGCTTTAACAACAACATCAATAATTCCAGGTTTTGTTTCTGTATAGCTTGATGTGTGATTTATAAAAATTCCAATCTCAAGGGGTTTGCCGGCAGTTGATTCTGCCATCTTTTGGATTCCATCATTCATAACAATATCAACTGCTTTGATAGATTGAGCAACCTTTGCAATCCATTCATTCGTTCTTGTAATGGTTGCACGAATTCCTGAACGCCTTCTTTTGTCTTCATCCTCAGGCAATTTGTAATAATCAACCCATTCCACGTAGTTATGAGAGATATCTTCAATGAAATCAATGCAAACTCGCCTATATTCATCAACATTATCAGTTCTCTCTGATGCATCATCAGTTCTCATACCGTCATAGTCCATTGGCATTGCCATACTCTAGCTTTAAACTAAGTTCTAAAAAAACCAATGTGATATAAAATTAATGATTATAATAGGAATTTTCATGTGATATAATGATGATATTTTCTGAATTGGTTTCTGACCTTCAAGTTCAACTAAAAAGAGACATGGCACAAATCAGATTCCTTCTTAAGAAAAATCAAGGGATGGCATATACTAGAATTGTAGAGATTGGGAAAGAAGTTGGCAAAAAATACAATATCAAACTAGTAGTAAATTTTCCAAAAGAGGGAAGGATTGATGAATTTGACATGTACGGAAGAAGGGATTTGAGTTTGATTATTGATCAGGAGCGAAAAAGATTCCCAATAGATAGAGAGTTAATCAAGCAAAAAGCAAAGGAGTTGCTTGGAGATATACAAACAGAGGACGCCTACATGTATGAAGGCAAAGAAGGAGTAAGAGTCTTCACAGATAATTGGAAGATTGACATCTTGCCTCATTCACTGCATATCTGGACAGACTTTAATGAAAATGTAACAGCATTTTGTAATTGGTTAATGGAAAATGTCTATCAGATGAAAAAGAAGGAATAATTTTAGGAATTAGAGATTTTCAAGTTCTTCAAGTAAATCTTGGGCTTGAAGGTTTTTTGGCTCTAATTTTAAAATTTGTTTACAACAATGAATTGCTTCATCTTTTTGTTGCAGGGCCAAATGAACATCGGTTTTGAGTTTAAGTGTTTCAACATCATTGTTATCTAGTTGAACTGCTTTTTCAAAATATGGGAGTGCTATTTTTGGATCTTCTAAAATAAAGTAAACGCCTCCCATTATGAACATAAAATCAGGATCATCAGAGAATTTAGATTCCAAACTATTTCCAAGTTTGATAGCTTCTACATATTCACCTTCTCTGATTAATTTTTTCAGACGGCGTTTTGGATATCTAAAAAGACTTACCATTATTACTTCGTTATTTTTTGAAAGATTTTATCAATTTGAATGTAGGCAATATCAAGAAGAAATGCTCATTATTCCTTCTTTGATTAAGAATTGAATTCCTTGAACAAAGGAGTTGTCATCAATTGAACCGTCTGCCCACCAACCTGCGTTGTTCTTAATCCATGATGGAATTTCATTTGTGCCACTGCCAGGACCTTGTGAAGTAGGAGGAATTTGCATTATTCCTTCTTTGATTAAGAATTGAATTCCTTGAACAAAGGAGTTGTCATCAATTGAACCGTCTGCCCACCAACCTGCGTTGTTCTTAATCCATGATGGAATTTCAGAGGATGAAACACCACCATTTAATTCTTCAAAGAGAGGATTCTCTTCGATTTCAATTTCGATGGTAGCATATCCCCCCATTTGGGCATCAGGCACTTCATATTCTGGTCCTGTACCATGTACAAATATTACATAGCGGACAAGTCCTGCTTTTTCTTCTATTGGAAGAAGAATATGAACCTGACCGAATCCATTAAACAGTTCAGTTTGTCCAAGGTCTTCGGCATATGAACGGAGTTTGGTACCATTCTCATCCACAACCCAAATATCATAATGAAGTTGATTTATAAATTCAACATCATTATACGGGTTCTTGAAGTTTATTTTCCAGTCAATATCACAACCTTCAATAGGAAATTCTGGAGCATAATTGTACTGAATTAACATGGAGTATGTGTTTGTAGAAACACGACCACTGACATAATCATAAAATTCTGTAGGGCATCCCAACAACTTTGCTTTTGGGATTGTTTCCACAACATCTTTGAAAGGATCATCCATTACATTTTCTTTATAATCTAACAAATTGTATTGATGCATTATTGGAGCAATACCTGTGGTGATCCATGCATAAGTTAATGCTTTAACAGGATAAGGAAAATCATCTACTATCCAGATTTCATTCCAATCACCACTATACCAACCAACAACAACTGTATCAACAGTTCCTGCAGGAATAATTATTGTTTCTTCTCGTAATGGAATTAATTGAGCACCACCAATTGCGCCTATCTTCCCCCATGCTGGAAGGTTAAACGCTTGTGGCCCATGAATTCGATCACCTTCACTTCCAGTAGCAAAAGCACCCAACCAAGCTAAAGAAGACTTGAATGCTATAGCATAATGAAAGAGATCATCATCAAAGGTTATAGGTTCAGGAGAAGTTCTACCAAGGCCCCATGAACCCTTGATGATTTTATTGCCATCAATAATTACAACTCTTGCATCCCACAATGATTCAGTTTCATATGGTATGATTCCTTTGATCCACATTTTCAATTTAATAGGTGAACAGTCATTGAGATCTAATTCACACAAAGAATACTCAAAATAATCTCCTACTTTAAGACCCTCACCCAAATACCACGTACCATCAACATTAACACCACCAGCTGTACCAGTGCCCTGACCATAAGAAAGATTTGCAAACCCAAAACTAGAGAGAATAGTCAGAAACACAAATACGATAACAAAACGATTCACAGCAATAATGATAAAATATCCTAGTTAAACGTTATTCAGATTTGTAAAAAATGAGAAAAATAGACAGCAATATGTTTTTCAAATAAGCAAATATAGAGGAAAATTTACAGAGATTTAGAAATGTGTGAATGTTCAAAAGTTCACTTGTATGAAGTAGAGTTCAAAATGGATGGAATGACTGTAGTTCCAACACACAAGAACTGTGGATTTGCACTAGATGGTAAACAAGCAGACAAGTTCCAAAAAGAATTAGTAAAATCTTGGGGCTTTGAGGAAGAAGAAGATTAATTTTAAAAATAAAAAATAAGATTGTAATTTGCTATTTTGACATTTGTCCTACAGCTTCTTTACAAACGTCGGTTCCACATTTGCAATCATTACTGCATATACAATGTCCTTGCATTGCACAATCGCATGAGTAATCAGGATCGCCTGTTTCTGCTTCGCAACCACATGCTTGATCTACCATGACAAATCAGTAATCCTACTTGTTTTAAAAGGTTGGTAAAAAGACTAGAATATTACGCTCTAGAAACTATCTCAAATATATCATTACAGGATTTCTGCACAAGTTCTGCTTGTAGCAATAATAGATTAGAATCAGATTCAATATCAAAGGCAATCTTCAGAATATGAATGAGATCTTGCTCTCTGCTCAAAGTATCCTTGATTTTTATAAAATTCTCTTTGTTTAGATAACCAAAATAGAAGTAACAGTCAGAAAGCATGGAGTTTTTTACAAAGAAATCATGTTTTTGCTGAATAATTTGAGAATGGTTATTTTTTTCAATCAAATCAGAAAACCCAATAGTTGACTTTAGCATACGTTCAAGCAAAGTTGGAGTAGCCCTTTCAATTCCAACTGTTTGAGTGATAACTGATATGTGTTCATTGATCGGACTTTTTTCTAATTTTCGAATCAAGTCTAGCATATGAGAAGGGCTTGATCTTTGGTGATTTAGAGAAGATATGGCGTCAGCCAAATAGTAAGAAGCACATTTTTGCCAACATGGAGCAAAAACATCAGATGTTTGAATTGCATCTTTAGTTTTTTGACAACAAAACATAGATTCAATCAAACAATTTTTTGCAAAATCAGTAAAGAGAGAAGAACGTTTTTCGTTGATTTTTGACAATAACATTCGCAAATCCCATGATTCATCATGAATTATCTGCAGTTTATCATATTGAAGAAGTTTTTTTGATAGAGTTTCAGACAAGGATGCATGATGAATGATTACAAACTCATCTCCAGATTTGATAATTTTTTCTGGTTCTGATTTTCCGTCAAACACAACAACATCATACCCACATGAATCAAAATGAAAATTAGAAATTCTGCAACCACCCAAACCAATTGGAAATTTAGATAATCTTTGTTCATAGACAAGTTTTTTCAAGTCCATACAATTTGATTGCTTTGAATTTTCTATAAAGTAATCAACTCACAAAATTTCACAAATTCATGCAAAGTCAAAACATTTCCTTTAAATTGAGATTGGGTTTGTTTTTTATCAAGCTCCTATAGTGTAGTCCGGTTAAGCATTTTGGCTTCTCAAGCCAAAGACTCGGGTTCAAATCCCGATGGGAGCAGGCTTATTTTATCCTGTATCTGAGTATGGCTAAAACTGAATCATGAATTTCCAGTTTTTTGATTATTTTCGGAGAAACTGCAAACTCAATTTTAGATGATGTGTTTTTTGCAATCTCCAGCATTTTCATTATGTTTTTAAATTGAGAATTGGTGTGATAGTCTGCAGAAACGATTAAGGTATCTACTGCTCCAATTTCTAATGCCTTGCAAATAACATCATTTCTTTTTGCAGTTAATCCATCTTTGAATAATTTTTCGTATTTTTCAATAATTTCTATAACATATTTTCTTCTATGCTGATACAAGTGACGAATTATTTTCTTATGAACATCACTTATTGGAGTGGAAAAAGATAAGTTTTCTACAAATCTGCATTTTTTTAGCAATTTCGAATCAAGTTCACCATAAAATTCTGTTTTTGCAGGACCGATTCCACCCAACAGTATTAACTCCGAATTGGAATCCATCTTTTTGACTTTATTTGCAACTTTCTTGAAGAAAACATGAATTTTGGTTTGTCTTGCCCTTAGGAATCTCCCCTGACTCTGTCCTCCTTTTCTATGTCTTCCCCGTAGGTCAATTCGAAGTCTAGCTTCTTGGACTATCTGACTCCCATGAAATTTCTGTATTCTTGCGGATTTTTGATCAAGTGTTACTATCAAAATATCATAATTGGTTTTGAGAATATCATGGAATGGCTTGATGTATGGTCTTTTGCTTACCATGTAAATGTAGGGCAGTTTCTTTGAGGTTCCAATTTCTTTGGTGTGTACTTTACTATTCTTTATCCATCCAAAAATACAAAGGGTTTTTGTAAACTTACCCGCCGAGGAAGGATTCTCTTTAAGGTATGCGATTCTTTTTTCAATTTCTGATTCTATTATTTCAAATGACTCTTTTCTTTTTGTCTCCTGTAGTAAAGAGATAGTTTCTTGCCCCTGACCATATGGATAATAGATTGATACACATGGAGAGTCAATCTGTTTTACCTCATAGAGAAACTGGTTTAGTGATAACCATTCAGTTGAGGAGATTTCTGAGGATTCTAGATTATTTTTCACAAATTTTGCTTTTTTTCTTTCGTAAATAATTGATGCTTTTCTTCGATGGGTATTTTACGCTTTATTGGTTAAGCGACCCAATTAAATTTCTTTAAATGGGGTTTCTTTCTTTGATTTGATAACTATTGCCATTTACTAAACCCATAATTGAAATTGTAAACGTTGTAGCATCAGCTACAATAGACCAGAAATTAGATCTAATCGAAATTACAAAAAAATTTCCAGATACTGAATACCATCCTGAACAATTTCCAGGATTAGTATTTAGACTAAAAAACCCAAAGACTGCAACTCTAATTTTTAGAACAGGTAAAATGGTTTGTACTGGTTCAAAATCAGAAGAATTGGCAGTAAAGGCAGTAAGAACCGTAGTTCAAAAATTAAGAAAAGAAGGAATAAAAATCAAAAAAGATGCAGTTGTAACAGTTCAAAATATTGTATCCTCAATAAATCTTGGAGGGAAGGTTCATCTTGAAAAAGCTGCACGTTCATTACCTAGAAGTATGTATGAGCCAGAACAATTTCCAGGATTAATTCACAGAATGATTGATCCTAAAACAGTAATTCTGATTTTTGCATCAGGAAAACTAGTCTGTACTGGTGCCAAGACTGAATCAGATGTCTATCGCTCAGTGAATAATCTTCATAGTATGCTTGAGGAAAAAGACTTGATGATGTATGATTAGATATGAATCTATAGAAGAATAAGCTACAACGTGAAACAAATGTCCAATGATATTCCAACTTTACTAAAGCACAGTAGAAACAAAATTGTTCAACTAAGAATTAGAGACAACAAAACAATCAGGGGTGTCCTTCTAGATTTTGATTTATTTCTGAATCTGACACTAGATGATGCAGAAGACATTTCGGATATCAAAGTAGTGAAACTTGGAAAAATTCTTTTGCGTGGAAATAACATAATTGCAATCTCTTTACCAGAAGAATAGCCGCAATGGTGTTTTTGGAAGTTTTGATATTATAATAAAATTATAGACAACACCAGAAGAGTAACTTAGAGATATTATGATATCAAAAATTCAAAATCTCAAAAAGATAAGAACTACTGTGACATTGAGAGAAAGAGATCCAATAATGGATTAAGTTTCGTCTTTTATGATTTTTTGACCAAGTAATCAAACCCTTCCTCAATTGTAGGTAGTTCATATTTTTCGATTTGTTCCTCTACAAGCATTGCAGGAATTGATTTATTTTCTATAATCTTTCTATGTTCCAATCTTTTCCAAATTACATTCTTCGAAGTACTAAAGTACACTCCTTTGATGATGATTGTTTTTCCATAGTTTCTTGCCATTTTTCTAAGTTTCGTAATAAGATTACACCTCATTTCAGAGCCCAAGTTTGTTCTGTCAATCACAAAATCCTTGTCATTTCTTATACAGTACTCGATATCTTCGTAAAAGTACTTTGTAAATTTCTTGAATATACCAATTGAATGTGACATCTGAAATGCGGTATCATAACTTATTCCAAGTATGTTTGCCTGTTCTTCGACATATTTGTCTGTGGAACAAATTACCTGACCTAAGGTTTGGGCATAAGTTGACTTACCACTTCCGCTTGAACCAACTAAGATTGTTGTTAACATTTTTCATCAATACCTTAAATATTCGATGGAAAATAATTCTATCGATCTAGATGACCAAAAGATCTTGAAACTTCAGCCATCAAAGGGTTTTTGTGTTTAAGTTCAGTTCGTATCAAATGTTTAATCATAATTCTTAATATACTCAGATTAATTCCTAAAATCATGAAATATTGCCATGATTGTTTGACTCCGATTAGTAGTAATTCAAAAGAAGAGTATTGTGATATTTGTAAAAGAGATAGAGCCCTTAAACAAAGCTCTACATCTTAGGATTAGAATTTCTAGTGAATTCTGATGACATTTTGCTAGGAAAAATTAGTTATATCTAATTTAAAATGCCAGTAGAAACAAAGTCACTAGGAAGAAGACAAGTTCATAATTTCCGAACGTCTAAAAATCATACAACTACTAGAATATATGGATGAAACGCAATATTACAAAACAAATTTTATTTTATTAAAAGAAGGAAAAATTTTAGAATAATTTCTTTAAATAACAAAATCAAGGGTCATTATTATTGGGTCTAAGAGAAATTGAACTCAAAGAAGAATATCGTTCAGACAGAAATGACATTGCATCTGAATTTTTCTTTCCCTGCCTAAGTAATTGTATCGAGTATGACAGATGCGTTGACTTTTTGTCGATTCAGACATTAGCCACAATATCTATGGCATTTGATAATTTTGTTATGGGTAAAGCAAAATTAAGAATTGTCACAGGCCATAGATTTAGAGCAGTAGATCTTAATCTATTTACAAAACTCTTTGATGAAAAATTTACCAAGTCGTTTAAAGGAAAACAAATCAAAAATACCAAAATTCAAAAAATTGCAAGACTTTTTGACAATGGCCAAATTGAACTAAAGATTGCAATCCCAAATTCAGAACAAGTTGCAAATTCATTCTCAGAGAGAATTGGAATATTCAGAGATGAGCATGATCAGGTGGTCGCATTTACTGGTACCTCTAGTGAATCATTCTCCACTCAAACAATAGATTTTGAATCTGTAGATGTATTTACGTCATGGAATGATAAATCAAGGGTTGAAAGAAAGGTGAAAGATTTTGAGGACTTGTGGGATAACAAGACAAAATATTTAGAAGTTTATGATTTTATGTATGCAATAAAAAATAATCTTTTAAAATATTCATCAGGGTGGTTATTACAAGATTAAAATTGAAATGACTCTTCTAATCTGGCTTTGTTTTCATAGAAATTCATTCTATTGATTTTATAGTAGATTACCTCACCACGACGTTCAATAACTGCAATAATTGGTTCTTTTCCCATCTGAGTAATCTCTTCAATCTTTTTCTGCAGATTGCCCATCTTTTCTTGTTGTCCCTCATTAAGACCAAAGATTAGAAATTTTGCGCCCTTTTGGCCAAAGTCTCCTCTTTCATAAACTCTAAAGTCAGAACCAAAACCAAATCCATCCTTTACAACATAACCTCGGTTTCGAAGATCTCTATATATCAAAAATTTAGTTAAAATTTCAGGATCTGGTTTTTGACAAAGATTCATGAAAGAATTAAAATCAATCTGCTTTTTTCCTTTCTTTAGAATCAGTCTTTTAGCGTATAGCAAATAAAGAGTTTCAAATTGTTTTAGAAATAATTTTTCTTTTTCAATTTCTCCATATCCCTTTTGTTCAAGTTCATGAATCATGTTCTTATCAGAGATACAAGTTTGACCCAAAATCATCTCACCCTTTACCAAAGGAGTTTCTTCCATAATGAAGAGAAAACCAAAGGATTTCCATATAAGCATTGGAAGCATGAACAAACACTGGTTAACCGTTAAAATATGGGCATTTTGGTTTGAGGATAACATGCATGGTGCCAATTATAGATTAGGACATGGACAAGTTTTTACCAGAAAGGAGTACATCAAAGGTAAGCCACAGATAAAAATTGCAAAATTTCAAGGGGGTAAAAGAGGAACATATCAGTATTGTGTTCAATTAAGTCTCAATGAAAAACTTCAGATCAGACACATGGCAATTGAATCAATGAGATTGGCAGCAAACAAAACATTAGAGAAAACAACTGGAGAAACAGGTTATTATTCCAGACTTAGAATTTATCCACACAATCTTCTACGAGAAAACAAACAGATTGCAACTGCAGGTGCAGATAGAATTTCAGAAGGAATGAGAAGATCATGGGGTAAAGCCACAAGTTTAGGTGCAAGAGTCAGGCAAGGTCAATGCATAATGGAACTATACGTTAATGGTGATAATTATTTAGAGGCAGCAAGGAAAGCACTCAAAGGAGCATGTGTTAAATTACCAGGTACACCATCAATCAAAGTAATTGATTGGAATAAATCATCACCATAAATTTTCTAAATTAGATTTCTGGTTTTTAATAAATTCTAAAAATTCTTTGAATTCTGTTTCAGTTGGCTCACGATTAAGAATTCTTTTAGATTGATAGTAAAAGGAGTTGTAAATTCTGCCCACAACAATACCTAAAGCAAATGATTTTGAATCGTCAATGTTTGAAAGAAATTGAATTAATTGTTTGATTTCATCCTTGTTTGAAATTGCATCTTGAATTTTTTGCTCCATCTTCTTTAGAAGAATTTTATCCATAATGTATCTTGTTTGAAATAGTTAAAAACAGTTTAATATCCAAATTCAGCCTCTAGGATTGTTGCAGTTATAGTACAGTTTGGTTAATATTCTAGCTTGCCAAGTTAGTGACCCGGGTTCAAATCCCGGTAACTGCACCATTTATCTTTGATTGATTTGCCAACCCATCATGAATAATTTCGAGTGCATCATGAGCTTTTTCGGGACGAGGTAATTGAATCATAAACACATTATCTTTTCCGTATTGAGAGTGTGGGGAAGAGAGTGCAAGCATTGATGTTTTTGCAAGAGATTCAAAAAATGAAAGATCAGTTTTTGCATTGATTAGAAATTTTTCAACAATGTTTCCTTTTGAAAATGTTAAAACAACTTCAACAAAAACATTTCCTAGTCCATCTTGCAGAATATTCAGATCAGTATTAATCGATAAAGATTGTCCTGCAACTTTTGAGAGCATCTCATCGTATTTTTTCTCTTTAATTATAATGCAGGGAGTTTTTTTACCATCAAAATCAAAAGTGGTAATTCCATCATGGGTTTGATCAAGCAGTCTCTTCAATTCATCAGACATTTTCTTTCTTTTCTACTGCAGGTATTATTTTATCACCAGCTTTCATCATAAAGGGAGTAATAATTGCGGTAATTATAGAAATCATACCTATCAAAGGGAACAAGAAGGCACTAACTGCACCCATATCTGCCCCAACCTTTACAATTACAATTGAGAATTCACCTCTGGGGGCAGCTAAGGAAAATGCAGAACGTAATGCTATGCCACGTTTTTGTCTAAATATGATATTTCCAAGCATATTACCTCCAAACTTCATGCCAATAGAAACTGCAATCAAAACAATAGCTATAACAATATAATTTTCAAGCTGGGAAACATCCATCAGTGCACCAACCGAGATAAAGAATATAGCTACAAACATATCTTTAATTGGACTTGAAAGAAGTTTTGCGACTTCGGCTGATTTGGATTCAGCAACAAGCACACCTGCCAAGAATGCCCCAATTGCAACAGATAATCCTACAATGTTTGCAAATAATGCATATCCAAAACAGAGACCAAGTACGCTGAGTAGCAAAATTTCACGATGTTCTGTGGCTGCAACTCTATCAATTAGTGGAGGAATCAAACGCGTTCCAATAGTAAATGTTCCAGCAATAAGAGCAATTGCAACTACCACTACTGCAACAACAGATTCTATTGATACAGTTCCAACTAAGGCAATAGACTGTAATGAAGAAATTAGAATGACTGCAATTACATCTTCAACAATTAAAATACCTAGAACAAGTAAAGTAGATTCTTTTTTAATTTTTCCCGTATCCTCAAAAATCTTAACAATAATTGCAGTACTTGATATTGATAATGCCGCTGAAATAAACAATGCATCCATAAATCCCAGTCCAAGCATACTAGCTGTGAAAAATATGACACCCATTGTTGAAAACAATCCTATATTTCCAATTCCAATTGCCTTACGGCCAATACTTTTGATTTTTGAATATGGAAATTCAATACCTATTACAAAAAGAAGTAAGATGACACCAATTTCAGCAAAAAGATTCAATGCCTCAATATCAGATAAAATTCCTACACCACCTAAACCAGCAGCAGGACCTCCTTCAGGCAAAAGCCATGACCAAAATGGAGAGAGAGGGCCAAGCAACATTCCTGCAAATAGATAACCAATGATCAAAGGTTGTTTTATTTTAAAAAATGCAAGTGTAACTATAGCACCAATTATCATGATAAAAGCTAAATCAGTGATAAAACTAGTGTGAGGAAGCTCAGGAGTTATCTGTTCAATTAAAGTGGTAACAGTATTGTTAAGAGTACTTTGAATTCCACTTGTATCTAATTGAAGTGGAAGATATTGCATAATATTATTTTTAAGCAAATTTGTTTAAAAATGATCAGACATTGAAAATTTGGAAATTAAATTAAGAGAATATTAAATAATTGAAAACAGGCTCAGGGTTTTCATAAGGTTTAACCTCTTTATGTTCAGTATTCATAATTAAAATGCAGAGTGATGATTAGGTCATCTGAATCAAATGTAGAGATATGACCTGGGGTATCTGACTGCGTAATTGGTTACGTTGTAATTACCTGTGTATTAATAGTACGGTATGGTACCGTACTACATGATTCAATGTGAATATTGCCCAAAAGGGTTTATTGAAACAGTAAATGGTTTGGCTGAAAAAACATTTCATGAATTACTTCATGAGCCAAGAGTTGTAAACAAGTAACTCTTTACATTTTTTATTTTAGACCTAACTTTTTTATGATTAAATTTTTAATTTAATCTATATGGCTACCAAAACTACAAAGAAAAAAACAATAAAGCAAACAAAAAAAATTACAAAAAGGGAGCCAAGTCCATCTATATTACTCAAGAAAGTGGCTTTAGTTTCAGATTCTAATAAGGCCTTGCAAAAAGAGATCAGAGGAATGTCAAAAATTTTTGGTGAAAACCAAAAGATCTTAGTATCAATGAAGGGAATGATAGATACACTAACATCAACATTAGAACATATTCAAAAACAATCAAAACAAATTAACATTATAGAAGATGACACACAAAAACTATACTCAGGATTAAATCAAGTAAGAACACAATTTAACTTAGTCAACAAGATCAATGACCAAACTACCAAATTGCAAGAAGAGGTAAACAAAATTTCAAATGCATCAAAGTCGCAAGGACTATCTCAAAAAGTAGAAGATAGTATGAATTCAATTAGAAATAATTCTCAAATGATTATCAAAATTGCTCAGAGGGTTGACGAGATAAGAGATGATCTCAAGAATGTTTCTGGAAAAGCAGACTCATTTTTAGAAATTAGTTCTGAAATGAGCAAACTAAAAAACAGTGTAGAGATGATTTCAGGAAAAACTGGAAAATTAGAGACAGGAACTCAAATTATTGAAAGTCTAAAACAAGAACTTGGAAAAATTGTTGAAGGAGCATCATTTACATCCAATCTTAATTCTGAATTAGAGGCAATTAAGATTACAATCGATGCCATATCATCCAAAGCCTCAAAAATTGATTCATTAGGTGGTGTAATTGATGGCCTCAAACAACAATTTGATACTATAGCATTAAAGACAAATTCTGTAGAGGGTTTGAGCCTAGAATCTATCAAGGAACTTGGAGATAAAATAAACAAAATTGAAGAAAAAGTAGCTTTGGTTTCAGACATTGTAAAAAGGCAAGATGCCTCTACCGTAGAATTTCATAAAAAATCTGAGAAATTATTTGAAGAGATGCAATTAGTCAAAAATATTTCAAACAAAGCATCAAGTGATTCATCAAAAGAGATGATGGCGTTGTTAAAACTTTCAGAATATCAATCAAACATCAGAATGAATGCAGAATCAAAGTATGGAGAATCAAAAGATCTTGAGAAGATGGCATCACAGACTGCAAATATTGTTAATCTATTTGATAGAATTTCAATAGAATCAGGTGAAAAGATTCCACTTCCTCATGAAGTGAGACAATGGGCAGTAAGTAAAATTTTTGACTGTGCAGACAAGTGGGAGATTCGATTTAGTGAAGTCTATTCAATTTTAAAAAATGCAATTGGAAGAGATCTGTTTAAAGAGGTAGTAAGGATTCAGCAAGTTAGAGACATTTATGGAATTAGAGCAGTAGATGAAATTAGAAAGGATTTGAATATTTCTTAAATTCCCGTAGTATCAACTTCCTTGAGTTGTTCTTGCTTGCGTTTTAATGTGGCAAAGATTGCCAAGATTGCAACAATCCAAATTATACTATACAATACATTTGGAGCACTAACATACATGTATGGAGTGGCATCCATTATGTTGATCCTTAACTGCAAAGCCCTATCACTAACATCTATCATTCCTGTATGATATGCGGAGCTATCCTTTGGAACAACTGAGATTTTCTCAACACCGGTAAGCATGAAGTTTATGTCTTTTTGTATTCTAAGGAAATTTGTAGAGTCTGTAGCAAACAACCAAACAGGATTTTTGGAGATGATTTCACCGTTTGTATTTGTTGTTTCAAGCAGATTTGGATTTTCCATTACAATATCTAAATCTGCTTGAATTGCTATCAAATGGGCACGAATTGCAACAGGATCAGATGAACCTATTATTCCATCAAGATGACCTCTCATCCTATCAAGAGGGTAAATGTCAGTGTTATACCCATTAATTGCCATAAATCCTCCAAAAACAATAATTCCAACAATACCAGCCATGGAAAGTTTGTAAACAATTTTTGCCATTTTCTCGTTCTTGGTCATCACATAATTATCACTTGATTTATTTCTTTTAAATCGCGAATGAGAAATGCTCATGTATGCAATATAAAAAAATCCAATAGTTTGCAGCCCAATGATTGGTACAAACACAGGATTGTTTGAAAATATCGAGATAAAGATTCCCATTATTCCATATACACCAAAAAATATCTCCAAGAGAGTAGTTTGGGAAAAAGGTAAATTGTATGCCTTGTCTCGCCAATCATCATCTTTTGTTATGATTCCATATTTTGGAGTTCTGAGAAATTCATTTTTCCTTCCAAGCACTGCATCAAAGACTGCAACAGTATTATTCACTGACAGTCCAGCATTGTAGATCAATAATGCGGGCAGTATCTTTGCTTTTGATTTCCATGACTTGTGATACATACTCTG
>Ga0209997_10000245_pt1 | contig 17449 bp, 16 predicted proteins | sample CR04metaG_FD_182079 | JGI IMG/M metagenome (GOLD analysis project Ga0209997, IMG submission 182079) | Deep subsurface microbial communities from Mariana Trench to uncover new lineages of life (NeLLi) - CR04 metaG (SPAdes) (version 2) | ecosystem: Environmental > Aquatic > Marine > Ocean trench...
AATTTTAAAATGGCTCAAAAGAGAAGACAAAAGACATCTTCTGCAGAGGAAATAAAAACGAAGAATAAGTTTAAACTGAATGCTTCGAAAGTGGCAACAATAATCGTTCTGATTGCTGTTGCTGTATTTTTTGTTGTTAATAATTTTATAAATAATAATGAAACGGAAGTGAAATATTATACATTTAGAAAAGAAGGCGAACTTACTTTTACAGATACTTTAGGTAACGCCAAAATTAAAATAGATTTGGAAATTGCCGATAGCGAATATGAACGACAGCTTGGTTTGATGAACAGAAAATCGATGGAAGAAACTCAGGGAATGCTTTTTATTTTTCAGTACGAACGGATGCAATCATTCTGGATGAGAAACACTTTGATACCGCTTGACATACTATTTATAAATAAAGACAAAGAAATCATAACAATCCACAAAAACACTGAAACTCTTTCAGCACAAAGTTATCCATCAACTGCTCCGGCAATTTATGTGGTTGAGCTTGTAGGTGGTTTTACAGATAAGTACAATATAGTAAAAGGTGATAAGATTTTTTGGATGGGGATTAAACTTTAAAGTTACAATCTTCAATTCTCAAATAACAAATAAACTTCAAACATCAAGCTCCAATTTTTAAAACTATTTTGAGATTTACGGTGTTCCGTATAGTTCATCTTCCACAAGCTCACAAATAATATGAGCAACGGTAATATGTCCCTCCTGTATACGCTGTACATTTGATGAAGGAATAACAACAGGCAGATCAACAATTGATTTTAGTTTGCCTCCATCGCCTCCTAATAATCCAATTACCTTCATCCCTTTTTTTTGAGCCATTTCAACAGCTTTAATAACATTACCCGAATTTCCGCTTGTTGAGATTGCAATCAGTGCATCGCCTTTATTCCCAAGCCCTTCAACGTTTCTGGCAAAGACATTTTCAAAGCCAATATCATTTCCACCTGCAGTAAGATTTGATGTATCGGTTGTTAGGGCAATTGCTGGAAGAGCGGGACGTTGTATGTGATGACTTAACCGTATCATTAATTCGGTTGCAATATGCTGACAATCAGCAGCACTGCCACCGTTGCCGCAAAGCAAAAGTTTGCTGCCGTTACGGTAAACTTCGCTAAGGATGTTAGCAGCTTTAAGAATATCTTCTTTACATTCCTGCTCAATCTTCAGTTTTGTTTCTGAGCTTTCTTTCAGAGATTCGGTTATAAATTTTTCTTTGTTCATATAGCAATTTATTATAAACTCAATACTTAGTTGAATTGAAAAAATCTTTAGTGAGTTTAATTAGATAATTATACTTCAATAGGATTTTTAAAATGTACGGCATCGGCAAATTCTTTTATAGTTTCCCAGTTGTTCTCATCTTCAAAATAATTTCCTGTTACAATTATATTTGCACCACTTTCAACTTTTTCGTGTGCAACCAATGGCGACCGGATCCCGCCTCCAACAACAACCGGAACGTTGCAAACCCTTGTAACCGCTTTTATCATTTCATCCGGCACTGATAGATCGGCGCCCGAACCTGCTTCAAGATAGATGAGTTTCATTCCCAAATACTCAGCAGCGAGTGCAGTTGCTGCAGCTATTTCAGGTTTATTACGGGGTAAGGGCATGCTTCCGCTCATATAAACAGCAGTAGTTGTCACCCCCGATTCAATTAAAATATAACCCGTTGATATCGGTTCGATTCCAGCTCGTTTTATCATTGGAGAAGCAATTACATGCCTGCCAATCAGGTGATCTGCATTTCTTCCGCTAATTACTGAAAGAAATAGAATAGCATCAGCAGCAGAGGAGATCTGATCAATGCTTCCCGGGAAAATAATAGCAGGTAAACTTGTGTTCATTTTTACTTTTTCAATCAGCGCTTCAAAATTTCCACTCATCATCAAACTTCCGCCAATCAGGAAACCATCTACTCCGGCTTTCTCACAATGCTTTAGGAAACCCACTGCTTTTTCCTGTGATAAATTATCAGGGTCTAGTAATACAAGGTAAGCTGCGCCTTTTTTTTCTATTGTATTTAGGATATGGTTGTATGTGTACATAACTACTAATAATTGTCTTGAAATATAAAAAAAATGGGTTTTATAAGAAAGAATATTTTTAATTTAAGTAATTTTTATTTACGTATGATTACTTTTATCTCAATATCATTCGATTTAAAACAGCCCCCGCCCTCTCCATTCGAAAAGGGAAAGGGTTTAATGGGAGACTTATAGGGTGAGGACTTTTGATATATAAGTTTATTACCTCTCATTCAACAATGTTTCTACTACCCTTCTTAATCCACTTAACCGTTTTTATTAAGTTTTGGGTAATCAGGATTAAAAATACAATTTCTATGATATTAGGCAGCAAACTTGATTAATATTATGATAAAAATAATAATACTTTTAGATGATGGGATTGCAACTATTGTTAACGATGAAAATATTTCCTCTAAAATGAGTAAGATTATTTTTATATTGTACATAAAAAAAAGAGTTTAAAATGATTAGCAAAGACTTATTAGAAATCCTATGCTGCCCGGAAACGAAAGCCGATCTTGTATTAGATGGTGAAACACTCGTATCAACAGATAAAGAAACACGACGAAGGTACAAAATTGAAGATGACATTCCAATTATGCTCATTGAGGAATCGGAACAGTTGAGTATGGAAGAGTGGGCTGCAATTATGCAAAAGTACGACAGAAATATTGATTGATCAGTTGACAATCAACTATAAGTAGTAAGTAAAAAAATTGAAGTTATTCATCGATAAAGCACATAAAAATTAATAATCCGAATTTCACTATATTTCCCACAAAAAGAATTCACTTATGGATCCAATAAACATAATAGTCGGTTTAAATATTATTGCAACTTTCGGAGCAAATGTTTCAGGAGCTAAAAAGGGTTTTAAAGATAAAATTGGTGCCGCTAAAGAAAAACCGAATACATACTTACAAAAACTTCCTCTTATACTTTCAACAATTACATTACTCGGATTGATCCTTGGTGTGTTTCAGATAGGCACTTTGGAGTATGTTTCCGAGTATAATTTAATACGATATATTGGGCTGGCAGTTTATTTAATTTTTTCATGGGTTCAGATCTGGGCTTTTAAAACTTTAGGCGAAAATTATTCTCAGGATATTCTTATTAAAAAAGATCATCAGCTTGTAACCAAGGGACCGTTTAGAATTATCCGCCATCCTCAATATATGTCTCAAATGTTGCTTGACCTTGGAGGCGCTGCTGCAGTCTTAAGTTTTATTGTTGCACCAATTGCTGTTATACAAATTCTGTTTATACTTTTAAGAGCTTCAGTTGAAGACAAACTTATGGAAAAACATTTTGGTAACGAGTTTTCTTCCTATAAAAAGAAAAGCGGATTTGTTTTACCTTTTATAGGATAGATTATCATTACTGGTTTTCAACAAATGAGAGCAAAACTTCTCTATATTTTAATTCTTCTTTCGGCGGTAAATATCTTCGCACAGCCCTTTGGTAATATATCTGTTATTACTGATAAAGGCACTAAAGATATTCCATCTTATAAAAGAGAAAAAACAGTTTATTTTTCTATCGGGGATTTTGCCGATGCAACTTCAATAAATTATTTTTACAACAGAAAAAACGGTAAGATTGAACTAAAATTTGATGACTATCTTCTAAAAATAACTGCGAAAAATCCTTACTTTGTGATTACTAAGAGAACTACAGGCAGCCAAACAATCTATCAGCTTCCCACATCAAGTTATATTTTTAATGATAAAATTTTTATTCCGCTTATCTTCAGTATAAGCCCAATTGAAAATGCATGGGGAAAGAGATTAAGCTATAGTGAACCGAACAAGATTATTGTGGGAAATAATATTAGTGTTAGTGATGTTAAGTTCTTCGTCGATAGAGAAATTGAAGGAACATTGCCGGGTACTTCATTTAATATAACAGGTCTTACAGTATCCGAAAGAGCAAACGGAACATTAATTACTGTGCATTCAAATAAACGAATACCTTCATACTACAGCTCGTACAAAGATGGTGTCCTTACAATAATCTTAAGGCAGGTAAAAACTGATGCAAACAGAACAGATCGTGAAAACCTGAGTGGTTTGATAAAAGGAATTACAGCAAAAAATATTGGTCCCGATACAGAATTTAAATTTAACGTTGGCGAAGAATATTCAACCAACGAAGTAATGAACGTTGAAGGGAGCAATGATATTTTAATTACAATTCATAACAAGATTTTTACGAAAGACGAAGACGAAAAAAGAACAAGAGAAAAATGGGACTTTGATGTGATTGTTATTGACCCGGGGCACGGTGGGAAAGACCCCGGTGCAATAGGATTAAATAAGATTAAAGAGAAAGATATCAACTTAAAGGTTGCATTAAAGTTGGGAAATTTAATTGAAGAGAATATGAAAGGAGTAAAGGTTGTTTATACAAGAAGCACAGATAAGTTTGTAGATTTGTATAAGAGAGGTAAATTGGCAAATGAACAGGGCGGCAAACTTTTTATATCAATTCATTGCAACTCAACAAAGAAAAAACCAACCAACGCAACCGGAATTGAAGTTTATTTATTGCGTCCGGGTAGAACGCAGGAAGCCATTTACATTGCCGAAAGAGAAAACCAGGTAATCGAATATGAAGATGATCCAACACGCTATGAACAGCTAACCGATGAAAATTTTATACTTGTAAGCATGGCTCATTCTTCATACATGAAATATTCCGAAAGCTTAGCCGATATGCTTAATACACAATTTAAAAATAACACTAAACTTAAAGCCCGTGGTGTAAAACAAGCAGGATTTTATGTTCTTGTCGGCGCTTCAATGCCAAGCGTATTAATTGAAACCGGATTTATATCGAATAAAAAGGATGCTAACTATCTGAAAAGCTCGTCGGGACAAACACAGCTTGCGGAAGCAATGTTTGAAGCTATAGTAGAATACAGACAATACTATGTAAAACAAATGGAAGCCGAATTATAATTTAATATTTCCTGGCTAATCGGTAATTTCAAATTTATCAATCAATTCTATTTCACCATTCATTTCGTAACTAATTTTGTCTTTTGAGAAGGCGCCGTATATTTTAACTTCAACTTTGTTTTTCTTCACATTAAAAACTGCATAATGAAATGCTCTCAATCCAAAAAAATCTTCCGAGCGCTGACTATTTTTACCGGGACCGTAATTGTAATTCAATTCTTTGTAATAAGGGACAGCATCATTGTAACTCATTTCTTCGTAAGGTTTTATACTATCGGGATGTTCACTAAATGTAGGATTAAATTCATATAATGGTGCGCCGGCACTACCTGCAACAATTTGATATACGCCTTCTACAGATTGCCTTCCATATATATGTTCGTGTCCGCAAATGTATGCTGCAACTTTATTATCAACTAAAATTTGCCAAAACTTATCTCGCTGATCTATAAACCATTGTTTCAAAGAATCGACCGGAGGTTTAAATCTTCTTCCAAGGTTAGGGAAACCATCGTGCAAGTGACCACCGATTGGGAAAGGAACGTCGTGACCAAAAACAAAAGTATGATTAACATTTCTCTCATTCGCTTTTTGCAGATCATTTTCAAGCCAATCAAGATGTTTTACATAATGCCAATCCCGCCTGTCGTCGGAAGGATCCTCCGGATCACCGTAATACCATCTTTCTGTATCAACACATACAAAATGTACATTCATATAATCGAAGGAATAAGTTAATCCCTTTTCATCATCTGGTCCGTTCGTGGGAACATTATTAAACACCGATCTAAAATTATCCTCATCCTTTGGATTTCTTGCTTCGTGATTACCAATAACAGGATAGATGTATGGCCAAACCATGTTTGGATTATTATAAACGGGCGATATGATTCTCTTCCAATTTAATAATTCTGCTAAAGTAGTATCAGGATATTCACCACTACCCTCAACCATATCTCCCATAAACATTAAAAATTTAACTTCTTTTTGATTAGCTACAAGATGATTAACAAGTGCTGAAAGAACAATTTCATTACTTCCCCTATCTTTACCACGGCTGTCAGACATAGCTGCAAACAAAAATTCCTGTGCAAACAGATTGGGAATAAAAATAAAGCTGATTAAAATAATTAGTATAGTAAAAGATGATTTAATATTCATAGGTTTTCCTTTTAATTTAGAAGCCGTTGGTTAGCAGTAACTCCCTATAGATGATGTACGTTCAAATATTTCTTTTAATTTGTTGTGATCTTTTGTTTTGCCTAAGGCAAGCATCAATTTAATTCTGGCTTTCTGCCCATTTAAAAAATCGGTGAACATAACACCTAAATTATGAAGGTGAACACCTGCGCCTGGATAACTATAAATATAATCGGTTTCGCCGGCAGGGCATCTTGAAACTAATACAATTGGAATTCTCTTCTCTGCTGCATATTTTATTCCTTCAAATGCAGCAGGCGGAACGTTGCCGACTCCAAGTGCTTCAACAACAATTCCATCTGCACCACTATCAGCGGAGAATTTAAAAAACTTACCATCCATTCCTGCATAAGCTGTAATTAAATCGACGTTTGTGTTTATACTTTTTGTTTCGAGTGTTTCGAGACAACGAGGCTGCCTGTTATAAATTACCCTGTTATTTTGAACAAATCCAAGCGCACCAAAATCCAAACTTTGAAATGTGCCAAGTTCATCCGAGAAAATTTTCGTTACTTCGCTTGCAGCATTTATTTCACCATTTAAACATACAAGCACACCAAGATTTTTTGAATTATCAATCAGACAAACCTGAATGGAATCTAAAAGATTTTTCGGTCCGTCCCAATTTGGTTCCGAACTATTCTTCATCGAACCGGTAATAACAATCGGAATATCAGTTTCTATTGTTAGATCAAGTAAATAAGCAGTTTCTTCAAGAGTATCAGTTCCGTGGGTAACAATTACACCATCAAAATTATTTTCACTTATTTTCTGTATCATAACTTGCGAAAGCTCTAACATCAACTCCGGAGTCATATGCGGTCCGGGATATTTTCCGAAATCATAACAAGTTATGTTAACCAATTTTTTGGCTTCGGGGATTTTACTCACAAGTTCATCGCCCGAATATTTAGGAACTGCGCCGCCGGTTTTCGGATCTATCATCATCGAGAAGGTACCGCCGGTGAAAACTATAAGAATGTTCTTCATATCATTAAGAAATTACAACAGATGTTATTATATATAATTACAGAGGGAATACGGTGACTTTATTAATTAAAGCTTATTTTTTTGTACAAATATAAACAATTGGGAAATAACATAATTCAGATTAATTACCTTGAAGCTTGCATAATATTAAGCTATTTTTACAGTTGAAAACAAAATTTTGAGGTAATTATGTTAATGGTAGAAGATGTGGATTTAACACCAAATCCGCAAGCATTAAAATTTATACTAAATAAAAAATTACTGAACGTTGAGACAAGACAATACCCTGATAAAGATTCAGCAAAGAATGATCCGTTTGCAAAAGGTATTTTCGAAATAGATGATGTTGCCTCTGTTTTTTATATGGATAAATTTGTTACAATTGAAAAAACTAAGGATGCAAACTGGGGACAAATTCAAAGACCATTCATTGATTTTCTAAAATCATTCGACATAGATTTAATTCCGGAAGAAAAAGAGGCAGAGATAAGCGAAGACTCTGAAGACAAATTATTAAAACAAATAAACGAATTACTCGATCAAAAAGTTAGACCAGCACTTGCAGGTGACGGCGGCGGTTTGGAAGTGGTGGGAGTTGAAGGATTTACGGTAAAGATAAGCTATCAGGGTGCATGCGGAACTTGCCCGAGTGCAATAAGCGGAACTCTTATGGCAATAGAGGGATTGCTTAAAAGAGATATCAATGAGGCACTGGAAGTTGTTGCCGCTTAATTTTATCTGATTTTTAAGATGAGGGGAGGAGTTTTGCTCCTCCCCTTTTTTTTATTTATTTAATCTTATAACCGAATGACATCCAAACAGGTGAAATATCATTCTTCTTTTGGAATCGATAATATTCATTTCACTGTTATCAGTTCAACAAACGGAATAAGAGAAATTATTTTCAATCTTGAAAAAGATAATTCCAGACTTGTAAATACAATTCAACTCCAACCTGAAGATCCAAATCTGTTTAGTGTTTATCCTCAATTAAAACAATATTTTATTGGTGAGAGAAAGCATTTCGATCTTCCATTAGAAATTGAAGGGACAGAATTCCAGAAAAGAGTTTGGAATGAATTGTTAAAAATTCCATACGGAAAAACAATAAGTTATAAAGAGCTGGCAATAAGATTGGGAGATGAAAAAGTAATTAGAGCATCAGCAAGTGCAAACGGTTCAAACCCATTACCGATTGTTATTCCCTGTCACCGTGTTATTGGCTCCGATGGTTCATTAATTGGATACGGTGGAGGATTGGAGATAAAAGAAAAACTTTTGATTTTAGAAGGAAACCGGCAAAAGGACTTATTTATATCAAGTGCCATTCACCTCTAACACAGCTTGTTCAAAGGTGATTGGCACCTGACTTATTAATCATCAGCATCTAACTCTGTATTTGCATAGATTTCAAAATCATCATCAGAGGGAATGCTTGATTGTCCTTCGCTTTCCCTTATCATCTGGTTAAGTTCATCCTGGTAGAAAAATTTATCTTTACCGAATGCAGGTCTAAGGTCACTCATCCAGGTTGCTTTTTCATCAAATTTGGCAAAGAAAGGTCTTTTAGCCCATTTGGGATTTCTTGCCTGCAGCATAGTTAAAACGAAAACCTTTTCACCGCGTATTTCAGTAATTCCTTCAACTGATACCTTGCCCGGAAGAGCTGACATAGAAGGTCCTCTAACCGTTCTGCCTAATCCCGAAATGTTTTCATACGCTTCCTTATAAATTTTATACGCTCTGTAAAGAGGAATTTCGAAGTAACCTTTTGCACCAGTATTTCTTTCAATAAAAAAGTAATAAGGTATACAACCAAGTTTAACCTGCTCTAACCATAATTTTGTCCATACATCTGGGTCATCATTTACATGTTTTATAAGGGGCGACTGCGTTCTGATTTGCGCACCTGTGTTTCTTATTCTTCTTACTGCTTCTTTTGCTACATCTGTAGAGAGTTCTTTCCAATGATTATAATGTCCCATTACAGCAAGGTGCTTGCCCGAATTTACTATCTTCTCGAACAATCTTAAAATATCGTCCGAATCTTTATCGGTTACAAATTTATAAGGCCAGTAAGCAACAGATTTTGTACCGATTCTAATGTTTCTGATATGATCAAATTCCGTTTCGAGAAGCGGTTCGATGTACGATGCAATAATTTTTGCGCTCATTATCATCGGGTCGCCGCCGGTTATTAGAACATCTGTCACATCCTTTTTAGCTATCAGATAATCCTGATATCGTTTTGATTCATCGGTTGCAAATTTCAAATCGTTCATTCCAATAAATTGTGCCCAACGAAAACAGAATGTACAATAAGCGTGGCATGTTTGCCCGCTTGAAGGAAATATAAGAACAGTTTCTTTATATTTATGCTGAACTCCGGGAACAGGTTTTCCATCAAGATATGGGACATTCATGGTCATTTGTCCTGCAGGATGGGGATTTAATTCAAGACGGATCTCATCAACAACATTTTTTATTTCACTATCATCGTAACCATTGAATATAATATTGGCAACTCTGCCAAACTGATCATCATTTAGCATCTCCTTTTGCATAAAAGTTAACTGGAAAATCGGGTCGTCGGGTACATTATTCCAGTCAATTAATTCTTCAATAACATAATTGTTTACACGGAAAGGCATAACGGTAGAAACCACTTTTATCGCAAACCGTTGGTCTTCGGGAAGATTTTGAATCTGGGGAATGCTGTCCAAGTCCCTAATACCGTAAAACTTCATTTTTCTTGGGGAAATCATATTTAACATTCTCGTTTTATTAAAAAAAAGTTAGAAATTCAACAAAAATCCTTAATTTTTAGTGATTTTTATAAAAATTACAATTAAAATAATGTTTTTGTAATTGCGAGTTGAGAATTACAATTTAATAAAAAAAAATTATAAATCAAGGATAAATGATAAAATACTTTTACTTAATTTGGTGAGAATTTTGAAGGAAAGTATAAAAAAAAGCGGCTTTTACCGCTTAAATGGAGGAATTTATTTTATTTCAGTTACTTTGCTTATATCGGCTAAACGGACAAATTTTTCGTTGAATTTATAAGTGCCCTTATCTGATTTTACAGATTTAATTAGTTTTACCGTAATATGATCAACTTTCTTTTTGCCTCTAGATTTATCAGCAAATGATTGTGATTTTGCCATTTTTATCTTTCTCCTAAAATTTGGTGCGCAAATATATTGAATATCATTATGAAAACAAAGATAATTATCATGATCAAAACATCTGTTTCCTTCAATAAATAAAGAATATTTGATAACTTGTTCTGTAAATCATTAAACATTGGATAATTTTTTGGCAACTATCCCGGCAACAATTTATTACTCATCAAAATTTCCTGATTTGAAATATGAAAAATTAGGGAGGACCGGTTTTACTACCAGCACTTGTGGATTCGGTTGTTACAGAGTAGATGATTCCAATGAAGAACATCACTATTCTCTTGAATATGCTTTAACTAATGGGATTAATCTGATTGATACATCATCAAATTATTCAATCGGCGGAAGTGAAAAGTTAGTTGGGAATGTATTACAAAAGCTTACCTCCGAAGAGCGGGTTATTTTAGATGAAATTATTTTAGTTACAAAAGCAGGTTATCTTCAGGGTGATAATTTAACTTCTGCCATGGAGAGAGAATCAACTGGAAATCCTTACTCCGATGTTGTAAAATGCAGTCCTGATTTATGGCATTGTATTCACCCCGAATTTCTCAAAGACCAGCTAGCAAATTCCCTAACAAAACTACAGTTAAAAAAAGCTGATGTTTTCCTTCTTCATAATCCGGAGTATTTTTTAACATATTCTGATATTTCTTCTGACGAGGATAAAAAGGAAGAATATTACCGAAGAATAAAGCTTGCATTTGAATACCTTGAATCAGAAATTAAAAATGGCAGGATCGCTTACTACGGTATTTCATCGAACACTTTTGTTGAGCAGCAGGATAAAAATAATTTTACTTCGTTGGAAAGAGTTTATGATATTGCATCTGAAATTTCAGATGACAATCATTTCGCGGTGATTCAATTTCCATTAAACTTGCTGGAAAAAGGTGCGGCAATAAACATGAACCAGGTTAACAACACAAAATCTTTACTTCAATACGCAAAAGAGAAAAACCTCGGGGTGCTTGTAAACCGTCCACTAAATGCAATTGAAAATAATAAAATTAATCGGCTGGCTGATTTTTTTATAAAGGAAGATAGAAACAGGGGAGAAATAAACGATTTGATTTCTAAATTAAACAAGCTTGAGAAGAAACTGATTGACAAATATGTAAATAAGATGAATAAAAATTTCAGTGATAAGAAGAGTCTTTTAGAATGTCTTTCACTTGGTAAGATGCTCGAAAGCAATTATGATAAATTTGAAAGCCCGAATCATTTTATAGATATTAAAGGATATCATCTTATTCCAAGAGCAAATTTCGCAATCAATGAAATCGGTAAATTTTTCCAGAGCGACGATTCGCTCGAACATCTTCTTAATAATTTTGCAATTACGTTTAATATCACTTTGGATTCGATTGAGAGTGAATTGGCACGACAATGGAATGAAAATAATAAGCAATTGCACAATGATTTAAGTAAATATCTGAATGATGAGCAAAGAGAATATTCTCTGTCTCAAAAAGCAATTGCATTTGTAAATTCTCTTAAAGAAGTTTCATCAACTTTAGTTGGAATGCGAAAGGTAGAATATGTTAACGATGTTCTGGGAAGTTTAAAATTTCAATCCAATGAAAATTTAAGAGAATTTTGGAATGACTAAAGCTGAATATAAAAAGATAGAACCTTTAATGTCCTTACAACATCTAATCAAACCAAATTGGTATTGAAAAGTAGGGTGAAATTTTAGATTTTTCTTTGTTTATTAATGATAGATTTGTTAGTTTTTAGGTTAATAAAAAGAGCATAGTAATGATACTTCTCGCAATAATAGTAATATTATCATATTTAGTCGGTTCAATTCCATCGGGGATAATTGTAAGTAAAGCAGTAAAAGGAATTGACATTCGCGAGCATGGAAGCGGTAGTGCAGGTGGAACAAATGTTATGCGTGTGCTTGGATGGAAACATGGGGTATTTGTAATTATACTCGATGCAATGAAAGGTGCTTTTGCAGTAGTTGTAGTTGCAAGACTTTTTTACGGTCCACTTCCATTTGTAAACATTTCCCCTTTCGATGATTTTACTTTAGTACAGATAATTGCGGGTGTTGCTGCAGTAATCGGGCATGTGTGGACTGTATTTGCTGGATTCAAAGGCGGCAAAGGGATAGCAACAGCACTTGGAATGTTAATAATGATTATTACTGTTGAGATGTTAATTGCTCTCGGTGTGTTTGTTCTTGTTGTTACTATATCAAAATATGTTTCACTTGGTTCATTAAGTGCTGCAATTTCAATCCCCATCAGTTTGATTTTAAGAGAGAATGTTCTTCACGAACATGTTAGCGGTTACACAACTATACTTCCGTTTGTAATATTTTTAGCATTTTTCGTAATTTACACTCATCGTAAAAATGTTATTAAAATATTTAACGGAACAGAGAATAAGCTCAATTTCAAGAAAAAACAGAAGTCTTGATTAGATGAAAATCTCCGTACTCGGTGCCGGAGGATGGGGAACTACCCTCGCAATTTTACTCCATTATAACGGTCATTCTGTTACACTGTGGGAATATCAAAAACGTTATGCTAAAGAATTAATAAAAAAACGCATCAACCCGTTGTATTTACCCGGCGTTCAAATTCCTGAAGAAATGAACATCTCTTATAACATTAAAAATGCAACTACAGATAAAAATTTAATTGTTCTCTCAACGCCTTCACAATTCTTAAGAGCGGTTGTGAAAAAAATAGATTATTCCGATATAAAAAATGTAATATTTGTTAGTGTTTCCAAGGGAATTGAAAAGGGCACTTTAATGACCATGGCAGAAATGCTGGTTGATGTTCATCCAAAATTAACTAAAGAACAAATAGGAGTCCTTTCCGGACCAAGCCACGCCGAAGAAGTAAGCAGAAGAATCCCCACAGTTGTAACTGCGGCTTCGGAAAATGAGGAGACTTCAAAAACTATTCAGGCAGCTTTTATGAATTCCTATTTTAGAGTTTATTCCTCGAGAGATATTCTTGGAGTTGAACTCGGTGGTGCATTTAAAAATGTTATTGCAATTGGTGCGGGAATAATTGACGGTGCAGGTTTTGGAGATAACACAAAAGCTGCAATAATGACGCGCGGCGTTGCTGAAATTTCACGTCTGGGTCTGGCAATGGGGGCAAGACCAGAAACATTCACCGGACTTTCCGGAATGGGCGATTTAATTGTAACCTGTATGAGTAAACACAGTAGAAACAGATACGTTGGAGAGCAACTTGGTAAAGGTAAAAAGTTAAAACAGATATTAAAATCGATGGAGATGGTTGCCGAAGGTGTTGAAACAAGCCGTTCAGCTTCTCAACTTGCTCAAAAATATAGTGTGGAAACCCCAATTACAAACGAAGTATATAAAATCCTTTTTGAAGATAAGGACCCCGTTAAAGCAACAAATGATTTGATGACACGTGGTATGAAGATGGAGTGAAGATCACTCCGTTACCCTTCCGCCCGGCAAAGAAATCCCTTTTATTTTTCTAAACAGCGAAACCGCAAATGAGTCTGTCATTCCCGAAACAAAATCAGTTATGCTTAATAGGCGTACGTAAAGATCATCAATTTTTGCAGTTGTTATTCTTTTGGGAAGAAGATTAATTATTGTGCGATTCTTTGGCGATAAGTGTCCTTCATAAGATTCGTTATAAGCATGAATGAACGTATCAAGCAATCCACCTAAAACTTCATATCCGGCGACTTCTCTTTCCACCACGCTTCGTGTACGGTAAATTTTATCAATCGATATTTCAGTTATTTTTTTTAGAGTTTTTGCATTTGGAATTATTGTTATCAAATCATCTTCCAACTTTCCGGCAAGAATATTATTTTCTTCTTCCATAAAAGTATCGGCTAATTCATTTACCAAATCACTTATAGCTTTTGCACGGAGATATCCTATTTTCTCATTTTCATCTCTGCCCTTATAACCTTTTAAATCTTTCTTGTTTACTAACGGAATCATCAAAGCCTCAGTTTCGGCAAATGATATTAAACTCAGTCTAAATCCATCTTCAAGGTCCATAATTCTGTAGCAAATATCATCGGCAGCTTCCACAAGAAAAGTTAGCGGATGTCTGCACCACCAGTAATCATTGCTACTTTCTTTACAATCCAAACCCGTAGCTTCTGCAACTTCTTTAAATATTTCTTTCTCCGCCTGAAAGAAACCAAACTTTTTATAAGCTTTTTTCTTTTTCAATCTTAATAATCTTTCAGGTGTAAAAGATTCTTTGGGGTATTTAGTGAAAGCTCCGAGCGTTGCGTAAGTCAATCTTAGCCCACCTTTAACATCTGGATTTTGCAATGTGGTTATTATCCTGAACCCCTGAGCGTTACCTTCATAATTAATAAGATCATCCCATTTTTTTTCATCATCAATTAATTTTATAAAATCTTTTCCATTTCCCTTCTTAAAGAATTCAGCAATTGCATCTTCACCCGAATGACCGAATGGCGGATTACCAATATCGTGTGCAAGACAAGCTGCTGCTACAATTTCTCCAAAGTGAAATTTTGTAAACTCTTTTTTTAGTCTTGTATCCCTTTCAAGAATGCGCTCGCCAACAAGGTTTCCAAGCGACCTTCCCACAACCGAAACTTCGAGGCTGTGAGTAAGCCGAGTATGAACAAAATCACTTTCCGGTAAAGGAAACACCTGCGTTTTATCCTGCAGCCGTCGGAACGCCGGAGAAAAAACAATCCGGTCAAAGTCTTTCTGGAATTGACTTCTTCCATCCAATGAATTGTGGGAAGATGTTTTTTTAATACCAAGCCGGTTATCGTTTAATAGTTTTTTCCAGTTCACTGTTTGAATTTTCCGTTTGTTATTTAGATGCTGATTTCAAAAATATTAATCATTTAAGAATTAATGTGATTGCTTTAAAATGATTCCGATCCAAGCCCGGAATCACTTAGATTTAGGTCCAATAATTACTTGCTTAATCTTCTTTAATAAAGTTAATCATTTTTGTTTTTAAATAATCTAATAATATTTCTTATTGAGTTTACTTAATGCTTAGTTTATTTTTAATTACATGAATTCCGAAAATGAAAAAATACTAAGTCAATCTGTCCAATACATAAAATCGGTTGGTCCAAAACGTGCGGAAGCTTTTGATAAGATCGGGATAAAAACTGTTAAGGACTTGTTATACTATTTTCCATCGCGGCATCTTGATAGAACCACTGTGCTTAATGCTGCAAAAGCTTATGGCTATGTAATGAACGGTTATGATGGTGAAGTTACGGTAATTGCAAAGGTTGTCGATAAAGAAAAAAGAGGATTTGGTAAAAAGGAATTACTCAAAGTACAGTTCCGCGATTCATCCGGTTTTTTTGAGTGCATATGGTTTCGGGGAACGAAATATTTTTATTCAGTATTCAACGAAAACGATATTTTCGCTATATCATCCAAACCGGAAATAAGTAAGCATGGCAATCTTCAATTCATTCATCCTGATTTTGATAAAATTACCGAAGAAGAATCCAACAGCTTTTTACACACCGGTAAGATCATTCCATTTTACAGGATACCGAAAGAATTAAAGAAAGGTTATATCGGAGATCTAAGTTTACGCAGGATTATAAATTACGCAGTTGAAAATTATGTGGATTATTTAGATGAGACACTTCCGGCTGAGATTATAAAAAAGAATGCTCTTTTGAGTATCAATAAAGCGGTTAGATATTATCATTTTCCAGAAGATAAAAATTTATTTGAAGCAGCCAGGCAGCGATTTAAATTTGAAGAGTTGTTTTACCTTGAGATTCTTGTTGCTTTACGTAAACATAATTATCAAACAAAACTTACTGGAAATAAGATGAGCATAAAAACAAATCTCGTTTCCGATTTCATCAAAACACTTCCATTCGAATTAACAAAATCACAGTTAACAGTATTAAGTGAAATTAAAAATGATATGCTTTCCGATAAACCGATGAACAGATTACTTCAGGGAGATGTGGGCAGTGGTAAAACAATTGTTTCTTTAATTGCTGCTTTAATTGCCGTTGATAACGGGTTTCAGGCAGCTTTGATGGCACCGACCGAAATTCTTGCCGACCAGCATGCAAAAACTATTTCTGCAAAGATGAAAAAACTTTTCTCATCACACAAAGAAAAAGAAATTAAGATAAGTTTATTGATAGGCGGACAGAAAAAAAGTGAGCGGGATAAAAATCTTTCCGATATTGAATTAAACAAAGCTGATATAATTATCGGTACTCACGCCCTATTTGCAGAAACTGTAAAGTTTAATAATCTTGGTTTAGTAGTAATTGATGAACAACATAGGTTTGGCGTTAAACAGAGAGCAATTTTACAAAGTAAAGGTAAAACTCCTGACGTGCTTGTTATGAGTGCAACCCCGATTCCAAGAACATTATCAATGACAGTTTATGGTGACCTCGATGTTTCTGTAATTGACGAAATGCCTAAAAACCGCAAGCCCATAAAAACTGTACTGCGCGGTGAAAGTAAACTCCCGGAAATATATAAATTTATAGTTGATAAACGGAAAGAAGATTACCAAACTTTTATCGTTTATCCATTGGTTGAAGAATCTGAGAAACTTGATCTTAAAGCTGCCATAAAATATTATGATCACCTAAAAGGAACACATCTAAACCAACTGCAAATCGGTTTAATACATGGAAAAATGAAATGGCAGGATAAAGAAGAAGCAATGTTCCTCTTCCTAAAAAAAGAATTTGATGTGTTAATATCAACAACTGTGATTGAAGTTGGCATAGATATACCGGATGCAAATATAATTTTAATTAACGACGCTCATCGTTTTGGCCTATCACAACTTCACCAGCTAAGAGGTAGAGTCGGAAGAAGTGACAAACAAGCATATTGCATACTTGTTACAAAAGATCAAATAGTATCGAAACAAAAACAAGGTGAGCTGGAATTAGATTATTTATCATCAACACAACTGGAAAAGTATAAGGCAACAGTAAGATTGCAAACCATGGTTAACAGCAATGATGGTTTTAAAGTTGCAGAGATTGATTTAAAATTAAGAGGCCCGGGAAATATTTTCGGAACAGAACAAAGTGG
>Ga0209997_10000251_pt1 | contig 17325 bp, 21 predicted proteins | sample CR04metaG_FD_182079 | JGI IMG/M metagenome (GOLD analysis project Ga0209997, IMG submission 182079) | Deep subsurface microbial communities from Mariana Trench to uncover new lineages of life (NeLLi) - CR04 metaG (SPAdes) (version 2) | ecosystem: Environmental > Aquatic > Marine > Ocean trench...
GGGAGCCCGAACTAATAGAAAAGAAAGTCATATGATCAAAGTTCGTGCACTTCGCTATAGACTAAAGATTGCAAAGGATAGAAAGGAAATAACAAATCCAGAGTTTTGGGGCCTATACAAGATGATTAGGGGCAACACAATAAGAAATAGCGCACACCTTCGAAGCTTAATTGAAGAGATTGTAGCTAAACGCAAGTCTTAGGAAAAAAATGCAGACCAGTTTTATTGATTGTTTTTACATTTACTTTATTTGGGTTTTCACAACTAACTGATTCTGTTTTTGTAATTACATACTTTCCTCCTCCACTAAAACAAATAAGTGATGGAGTAAATCCTGCTAATGTAACATGTATTGAGGATCTTGAGATTGTATTAAAAAAATCAAATGGGAATCCTGCATGTCTTAAACCTGCAAGTGTTGCTAAACTCATAGTGAGAGGTTGGACAATTCACATTTTGCCTGATTATAAAAATGAAATAAACAATTCAGAAATTTTTGCAATAGGTAATTATAATGTTGAAACTCAAGTTGTAAATTATTTTGATGACATTCAAGGATATCTTGCAAAGCCTGTTGATGAAGGACAGTTTCCAGGAGTGGTGATGATTCATGAGTGATGGGGACAATGATAATATCAAGGAGATGGCAGAAAAACTTGCGTCTTATGGATGTGTAGTTCTTGCAGTTAATTTGTACAATGGAGAGGTAGATATTACATCATACCAAACACGTCAGTTAATCACCTTATTTGATACAGATGCAGGAATTGAAAACATGAATTTTGCAGCATCATGCATTCAGAAAAATCATAATGTACAAAAACTACGCTCAATTGATTGGTGCTTTGGTGGGGGTCAATCATTAAACCTTACCTTAAACAACCAAAACATGGATGCCACTGTTATTTACTATGGAAGCTTGATTACATAACAAGTCACTATCAAATATTAGCTGGCCTGTTCTAGGAATTTTTGCAGAGCTTGACCAAGGGATTCCAGTTTAGAGTGTAAATGATTTTAAGACTTCATTAGATGAGCTTGACATTCCAAATGAAATTCACATTTATCCAGGAGTTGATCATGCCTTTGCAAATCCATCTGGTGAAAGATATGCACCTGATGAATCAAAGGATGTATGGAAAAAGACTAGAATTTTTAGAATCAAACCTTAAGATGTCGTGAACTTGTGAAACTTTTTGTGCAAGTCTAAAATTTTTCCGTTCTGAATTTTAATTCCCTCTTTTTGTAGCATGTTTGTTTTAACGTCACCACCATATGCATAACCTCCAACATTTCCATCTGAATTTACAACTCGGTGGCATGGAATTATTGCAGGATATGGATTTTTTTTCATAATTTGTCCAATCACGCGTTGTCCGTTTTTTAACCCTACTGCTTTTGCCAATTCAGTATATGTTGTAACCTTACCTTGTGGAACTTCGGTTAGTTTTTTGTAAACTTGCTGTTCAAGATTCATAGTTTGATTACCTCAAGATTGGTTTGACTAAGAAGATCCAAAACCTTTTGCTTGTTTTGTCCTAGTCCGCCCCAATCTAATAGCGCAGTTTTTACCATACTATTTCTATCTAGGATGTGTGAGAATAGCTCTTGGTCTAAAAAATCCAAACTATGTTTTGGAATAACTGTTCCTAAAGCATACTTTCCTTGAATGATCTCCTTTGTGAACTTTTCTGGATAGTGAGTTCCTCCAAAACACATAGCAACTGGTGCAAACTTTTGTTTGCTTTTGATCACTTCAACTACAAGTTTTGCTACAGAGCTACATAGAGTAGTGTCAGTCCACTGCTTTTCGGTAGTACCAATTTCAATGAAGATTGAAGGTTTGTTTAATGCAGTAGGACCGTGGTGTGTAGCTTCAATAGTTATTTGAAAATCTGAAAAATCATTTTTGTGCTCCCACAACTTTTGCAGATAAGATTTTTGAAACTGTGAATGTGGAATTGCAATCTGTCTGTTGTTTCCACCAAACTTTGCATCAGAAAAATTTCCTGTACTGTGACATGTAAGAGCTAAGACGCCAGACTCTGCTGCATGCTTTGATAAAAATATAAATCCATCATAGGAATATTTTTCCTCAAGCCAATCAGCAGAAATTACAGGAGTTGGAATTATCAATAAATCAAAATCCTTACCACGGTAAATTCCGTTGTCTTTTTTCATATTTTTTGTAATGAAGGTAGCCATGTTGTTGCCTGCATGGTCATCTTGGTACACAACGAATAATTGCATTAGATAAAAGATATAAGGACACCTTATTAATCACAGGCATTGAACCCGAAAAAAACTGTACGAAATATGGTAAACACAATGAAGCTTGCAAAAAAACCTGATAAAGAGGACTATATGCAACATCTTAGATTGGTAATATTAGGAATAGCAGCAGTAGGCGCCATGGGATTTATAATTCAATTTGTGTTTTCGGTAGCAACATTTGGACGTTAGATAAAATTGATTGAAGGAACACCTCAGATAGTAAAGGCAGATGTAGAACAACAACCTAGTGCAGAACAACAACCTAGTGCAGAACAACAACCTAGTGCAGAACAACAACCTAGTGCAGAACAGCCAACAGAGCAACCATCATCAGGGGAAGAAATCAAATCCCATCTTTTTGCAATAAGAACAACTGGTGGTCAAGAAAAAGTGGTACTTAATTTATTACAAAACAGAGTAAGAACACAAAAAATCAATATTCAATCTGTCATGCTAATTGAGAATTTGAAAGGGTATATAGTGTTAGAAGCTGTTGATGTGAATCAGGCCTTTATGGCAATTCAGGGAATCAGACACATTCGCGGACAGCTTAGAGGGGAGCTTGAATTCAAAGATATTGAAGGATACTTAATCAAAAAATCAACTGTTACAGAACTTGCAGTTGACAAGATTGTTGAAATTATTGGCGGACCATTTAAGGGAATGAAGGCAACCGTTACTAGAATAGATCATGACAAAGAGGAGGCAACTGTCATTTTGTTAGATGCGCCATATCAGCTACCAGTAACAGTAGACGCAAACTACCTTAAGATTAGCAAAGTGTAGCAAAGGATTAAATTTTCATCTTAAAGTGGAGGAATAATGGGAGAAGCCCAAAAAATTTCATCATTAGTAACAGGAGGGAAAGCATCTGCAGGTCCACCATTGGGTCCAGCTCTAGGTCCTATGGGCGTTAACATTATGGAAGTAATTAAAGCCATTAATGAAAAAACAAAAGACTTTGAGGGAATGAAGGTGCCTATAACAGTTTCAGTTGATACTGATACCAAAAAATGGGACATTGAAATTGGAATTCCTTCGGTAGCAGCTTTGCTTCTCAAAGAAACAGGAATTCAAAAAGGTTCTGGCACAGCGGGCACTGACTGGGTTGGGGACATTGACATGGATGGAATTGTCAAGGTTGCTAAAACAAAACTAGAAAACTCCTATGCAGACTCCCTAAAGTCTGTTACAAAGGAGATCATCGGAACATGTTTGTCTTTAGGAATTAAGGTAGAAGGAAAATCACCCAAAGAACTTACTGTTGAAATTAATGCAGGAAAATGGGATGAGAAATTAAAGTAAATTATTGTTGTGTAAGATAAACTGGGTCTTTATCGGTTTTTTGTAATTCTACAAACGTTTCTGTGCTTTGTATTCCATCAATTTTTCCAATCTTTTCTATAACTACAGAGTGCAATGCCTCTAGGTTTTGAGCAAACACTCTGACCATCATGTCAAATCTACCTGTAACTTCAGAGATTGATGCAACCTCTGGTGTTTCCATCAAGGCTTTGTGAATTTGTTCTTTGGATTTAGGATCACGGTTAATTCCAACTGTAGCCTTTACACCAAATCCTAAAAGGGTATCATCAATTACGATGGTGAATTTTTTTATGAGTTTCTTTTTGCTTAGTCGCTTTATTCTGCTGTACAGAACTGATGCATTAATTCCCAGTTTTTTTGAAAGGTTTGGAACTGAGATATTGGCATCTCTAGTCAGCTCGAATAGTAACTTCATATCTAATTCATCGAATCGATGCAATGTTGTGAAAGCTTTTCAGTTGAGGTAATAAATGTAAGTTTTGAAAGGAAAGTTATAGTAATTTACAATTTATAATTAGTAAATCTGAAATTATTCGAAAAAGTTAGTTTTTTGCCTTTTTTGCCTATAAACGATTTTAAGTAGGCTTTCTAGAAAATTTCCGTATTGATTACTGAAAAGCAGTTAGCAGAAATGATCAAGGAGGCAAAGGCCACTGATAAAGAACGCAAGTTCAAGCAGTCCATAGAACTAATTATGGTTTTCAAAGATATCGATGTAAAAAAAGGATTTTCAATTAACGAAACAATTCAACTGCCAAAAACAAACTCTCCAGCTACTATCTGTGTTATGGCTTCAGGAGACATGGGTCTGAAGGCAAAAAATGCAAAGGCAGACAGGGTAATAGACAATGATGAACTAACGAGACTCGCCGCCAATAAGCGAGAGTCTAGAAAACTCATCAACAGTTTTGATTTCTTTTTGGCCGACACTAAACTTATGCCAGTTGTTGGTAAGGTTCTAGGTCAACTTCTGGGTCCTAGAGGGAAAATGCCCACACCTGTTCCATTTAATGCACCAATTGATTCATTTTTAGAAAGATTTAGAACTTCAGTTAGAGTGAAGGTAAAAAATTCGTTGTCAATGGCGTGCAAAATCGGCGATGAATCAATGGAGGATACTGAATTGGCATCTAATGCACATGCAGTACTTAGTGGAGTTGAGAAAAAATTACCAAACGGTGACAAAAATATTAGAAAGGTTTTGATAAAAACTACAATGGGCAAGCTTGCAAAAGAACCACCAGTGGTGAAAAAGTAGATGCGTGAGAACAGAACTACTTATCCAAAACGAAATACACTGCTGTATCAGCAACTACAGGAGCTACCAAAAAAATATGATGTGATAGCTTTAGTTAGAATGGAAAAGGTTCGAGCATCTCAGCTTCTACCATTGAGGAAAAAATTCAAAGGCGAAGTAGAAATTTTGAGCATCAAAGACAAGGTTGCAAGAAAGGCAATTAGGACACTTGATATTCCTGGAATTAAAGACATTGTTGAGAAACTAACTGGCCAGTGTCTTTTCATGTTTACAAACATGTCACCATTTAAGCTCAACGTTTTACTTGGAAAAAATAAGATATTTTTGATTGCACGTGCAGGCGATAAGGCAAGTATGGATGTTGTAATTCCTGCAAAAAACACTGGTATTGCACCAGGTCCAATCCTTACTGATTTTAAAGAAGTAAAAGTTCCAACAAAAATTGATCAAGGAACAATTTGGATTACAAAAGATACCGTTGCAGCCAAAAAAGGAGAACCAATTTCTGCAAAGCTTGCAATCCTTCTAGGAAAGCTTGACATAAAGGCAGTAGAAGCTGGAATCTCACTATCAAACGCACTAGAAAAAGGACTGTTTTATTCTAAAGAAGAGTTATTCATCGATGTAGAGAAGTTCAGAGAAGAGATTGCACATGCTCACCAAGAGGCAGTTGCTCTATCATTAGAGGCAGCGTATGTAACTAAGGACAACATTGAACAAATTCTTGCAATGGCAGCACAAGGAACTCGCTCAGTTGCACTAGAGGCAGGGTATCTTACAGATGAAAACAAAGTTCAGATTTTGCAAAAGGCTCACTCTCATGCACAGGGTCTTGCTGGAAAGACAAAAGACTACACGCCTAAATAAAATAAAAGGAAATATTTTGGATTAACCTTCTCTTAGTAATCCAGCCCAGACTAGGGCATTTTCTGGAAGTTCACTCATAGAAGCAATTTCTGCTTTAATTTCCTTATCTTTTTTGAAAAATTCTCTCATAAGTAAATAAGGCCAAATTATCTATTAAGAAATTGTTTGTAATTTTTAGCAGACATCTGATGGTTTTTCAATGCTCTCATCTAAGTCTGTACTATCAAATCTTAACATTTACATAATATTAGAATTCAGGTAAATGTCGAGAAAATTGGAAGAGATATTGCCACCCAACAAAAAGCAAAATGAGTTTGTCACCAGACTAAACAAGATAATGCCCAAAGTTCCTGCTATGAAATGGGGGGCACTGACTAACATTTATCCAACAAATGCAAAGCTTGAAGAGATGAACCGACTTTTGCCTCATGATAGGAATTGGCACCTATTGTTTGAGGAAAAAGACCAAGTAAATGTAGATGGAGTACTAATTAGGCGCAAAACCTTAGACTCTATGACGTGATTTTAATTTCGAAAATTCTTAGATATTTCCTTTAACCTTTGGAAGATTCCAGTTATACTTCATTGCAACCAGACGCAGACCTGTTATAATTGCTATACCTGCAATTGATGCAATATACAAGTCTACGCCAAATGTCAAAATAAAGTAGAATATTACAACTCCTACAAAGCTAGCAGAGGCATACATCTCCTTTACAAAGACTATTGGTACCTGGTTTACAAAGACATCACGCAATATTCCACCACCAACAGCAGTTAGCATTCCTGCTAGAACCATTGCCAAAAAGTTTAATCCAAAAATATTGTATGCAAAGGTGGCACCTATTACAGTAAAAACTCCAAGTCCTATTGCATCAAATTTCAAAAATACATTCCAGTGCTTTTTTAGTTTAGAATACAGGAAAAACAAAACAACTCCAGTTGCGACTGTGATTATAACATAAGTCGGATCTAAAATTGAATTTGGTGGAAACTTGCCTAGTACAATATCACGTATTGTTCCTCCTGCAACGCCAGTAATTGTTGCTAAAATTATAATTCCTACAATGTCAGCCTTGTGTTCAATTGCCTTGAATGCACCAGTTACTGCAAATGCCATTGTTCCAAACAGATCTAAAACGTAGATGAATACATCAACAGGTACTGAAAAGTCTACCAATCCATTTTTTGATTCAACCTAGTTGTAATTAACATTAAGGTTGTTTTGGTAATTGTTGAATTAATAAGAAAATTTAACCAAATAATGCGGAAAGTCCTTCCATTGCTTGTTCTTCGGATTTTCCACTATCTGCAGCTTTTTCTTTTTTCTCTCCTTTCTTTTCGTCTCCGCCACCTGCTGCTGATTCTGCTGGTGCGGTAGCTGCTGCAACTGCAACTGGTGCTGCCTTTATTGCCTCTTCAATGTTTACATCAGCTAAAGATGCCACTAATGCCTTTACTTGAGCTTGGTTTACTTCAGCGCCTGAGGCCTTTACTAAATTTGTAATGTTGTCTTCATTGATATCTTTCTTTAGTTTGTGAAGCATCAATGCAGCGTAAACATATTCCATTGTATCGGGGACTTGCTTTGGGCATAATATAAAACTATAGAGAAATCAGACACGATTAATTTAAAATCCGAAGACTTCGGCAAATCGAGTACAAGTTTCTTTTGAGGTTCTTGTCATATAACGTATCCATTCGTTGTCTGAGGATTTGCTTTGCGTGTTCCTTTTCAGAGCCTATTGGAAGTGATAATACATTGTTTATAAGCTCTGGAAGTGATTCTCTTATCCATCCATCTAAAACAGAATATGCATTTTGAGAAATTTGAGTTACCCTTTCTTCATCCATGTCTATAACATCTGCAAAGTTTTCATGCTCTATTCTGTAGATTAAGCTAAAGATGCAGTTTTCTGGAGTTGGATTTTCTAAAATTTCAACAGAACGAATTCCTGCCTTTTCTTGCTTTACCTTGTTTCTTAGTCCTACAGGATCAACTATTACTCCATTAATTCCAATTTTTTTATCATTTACTCCGGTAACTGTTCCGAAAATAAATTTCTTATAATCACCGTCTGGTTTTGATAAAAAAACACGATCTCCTTCTTTTAGTCCCTTTTGACTTCTTCCAAACACTCTAAATGAATTTGTTAGGGATTGTATTTAATTTATGGCAATTAAGAATTCAGATTACTTGCATTTTTTCTTGTGTTTTCGCAAAGCCTCTACATAATTAAATTCTGCTCCACAAGTTCTGCATTTTTCTTTATTTTTGTGGTGAGCCTTTTCTTGGTGTTTTTTCAGCCGTTCTGGGTCTTGGATTTCTAATCCACATTCTTTGCACTTTGTTGTACTGGAGCTAAAACTAAAAAATCCCATGCAATAATAACAACCTTCTAGTAGAAAAGATGATCCTAAATTCTTAATATCAGTCGATTGGTGAGATTTTCAGATGGATAAAGCTGAAATTCTTGCAAAGTTTTCTGCAGATCCAGACAAATATTACAAAGTAAATTTGTTTGAGGAGCAGGACTACCAGCGAAAAGCTTGTCCTACATGTGGAAGATTCTTTTGGACCATTGATGCTAATCGAAATTATTGTCCAGAGGATTCTGATGACACCTATTCGTTCATTGGGGATCCTCCTACACTGAAAAGATTTGATTATTCTCAAGCTTGGAATGAGATAGAGTTATTTTTTACAAAAAATGGTCATACATCAGTAAATAGATATCCTGTAGTGTGTAGATGGCGTGATGATTTGTATTTTACAATTGCATCAATTGTTGACTTTCAAAGAGTAATGGGCTCTAAAGTCGTCTTTGAGTTTCCTGCAAATCCAATTATAGTTCCACAACCTTGTCTTAGATTCAAGGATTTAGAAAATGTTGGAATTACAGGACGACATTTTTCTAGCTTTTGTATGATTGGACAACTTAGTATTCCAAATGAACAAGGATACTGGAAGGATGAATGCATTGATCTTGATTTTAGATTATTGACCAATCAATTTGGAATAAACAAAAACGAGATTGTCTTTGTTGAAGATGTTTGGGAGGGTGGTGGCTCTTTTGGCTCTTCTTTAGAGTATTATGTTAAAGGATTAGAGCTAGGAAACGCAGTCTTTACAGAGTTTCAAGGAGAATTAGGAAACCATACTGTTCTAGACCAGAAGATAATTGACATGGGAGCAGGCCTAGAAAGGTTTGCATGGATTACCATGGGCACGCCCACAGCGTATGATTGTTGTTTTGGTCCAATTACAGAAAAGCTAATCGACAAGGTTGGCATCGACATTGAGCCGGATTTGCTTTCTCAGTACTTTATTGAAATTGCAAAGAATCAAGAAAAGTATCCCAACATTTTGGAGGTAAAAAATCATGCAATAGCAAATGTTGGTCTAGACCAACAAAAGGTTCTACAAGGAATAAATCCACTAGAAGGCATCTATTTGATAGTAGACCATATTAGAACTTTGATCTTTGCAATTTCAGATGGTGCACTGCCAAGTAACGTTGGTGGAGGATACAATTTGAGAATTGTACTTCGAAGAATGATTGGAACAATGCAAAGGTTAGGATTAAAGCTTGACCTAAATGAGATGATTGACATGCACATTGATTATCTAAAAGCAATGTATCCGGAACTTGAAGAAAAAAGAGCTGATGTTAAAACAATCATTAGTGTTGAATCCAAAAGGTACGAGGAATCTAAAATTCGAATGAAAAAGATTGCAATCAATCTCAAAGCAAAAAAGCATGTTCTTAACGTTAATGACTTGATTCGAATGTACGAATCAGACGGAATCACTCCTGATTATCTTAAGGAATTAGATATAATTCCTGAAATTCCACCTACATTTTATTCAAAATTATCAGAATTACATCAGACGGTTAATACAAAGCAAAAAGAAAAGATTCCACTAGAAAACACTGCTGAAACTGAGTTGTTATTTTATGGAGATGATCCACGCGAGTTTGAAGCTGAGGTTCTAGGATCATTTGACAAGTATGTTGTGTTAGATAAAACATCATTTTATGCAAGAGGTGGAGGACAGGAACCTGATCATGGAACAATATCTGGCTTTGAGGTAGTTGATGTAAACAAACATGGCAACGTAGTTGTACATGAGCTAAAAGATGGTATTCCAAAGGAAGGTGAGACTGTTCATTGTATAGTTAATTCAAAAAGAAGAGAGGGAATTACTAAACATCACACTAGCACACATATCTTGAATTCTTCTGCACGAAACATTTTGGGTTCATGGATTTGGCAAAACTCTGCATTCAAAGAAGAAGATCATGCGAGACTAGACATTACACACCATTCAGCTTTGACTGAAGAGCAGGTCAAAAAGATAGAAGAATCTGCAAACAAAATTGTTCAAAAGGACATGAAAGTAACCATTGAGAACTTTGATAGGGGAACTGCAGAACAAAAGTATGGCTTTAGAATTTACCAAGGAGGTGTAGTTCCAGTAAAGTCAGTTCGAATTGTATCAATTGAGGATTTTGATGTAGAAGCCTGCGGTGGAACTCATGTTAAAAAAACTAAAGAAATTGATTTGATCAAAATTACTAGAACCAAACGAATCCAAGATGGAGTTGTACGATTAGAGTTTGTAGCTGGCCCTGCAGCTCAAGAATATGTAAAGACACATGAAGCTGATTTAGCAAAGCAGACAGCAGAAGCTACAGCTAAAGAAGAACGCGATAATCTACGAGACCAGAAAAAAGCTGAATCTCGATTAAAGATTCCAAGTTTAATTGAACAAATTAAGGAAACTAAAACTGGTACTACAACAATTGATGAAATAGAAGTTACAACAGCTGATGCTGTACGATTCTGTTGTACAACAAGTGAACAATATGATGAGTATTTTCATATCAATTTTGGCGAGAAACTAATCAAGGCTGATCCTCAGGCCCTATACTGTGGCATTTTTGAGGCTGGACCAACGCTTAGGACTATAGTTTACGCAGGGGAATTCTCTAAAAACCGCAATGCGGACGCAATTGCCAAGGCAGTTTCAGAAATCTTGGGCGGCTTTGGTGGTGGAAATAATAGATTTGCTCAAGGTGGGGGAAAAAACAAGTCAAAAAAAGACGAAGCAATAAAAAAAGCAAAACAAATGGTTTTTGAGTAATATGTTAGATTGGTCTGGGATTGAATCAAAGTGGAGAACAAAATGGATTGAAAATCGCGACTTTGAAACAGATCCAAATGAAAAAGAAAAAAAGTTCATTACGGTAGCTTATCCGTATCCCAATTCTCCACAACACATTGGACATGGTAGAACGTATACGCTAGCTGATGTACATGCGCGATACTATAGAATGAAAGGATACAACGTTTTGTTTCCAATGGGCTTTCACTATACTGGTACACCAATACTTGGCATGGCAAAAAGAGTAGAAGCTGGTGATGCTGAAATAATTGATGGTTTGAAAAACATCTACCATGTCTCTGATGAGGATATCAAGACGTTTGTAGAGCCGATTAGGATTGCAGACTATTTTCATGAAGAGATTAAAGCTGGCATGATTGAGATGGGTTTCTCGATTGACTGGCGTCGTGAGTTTATAACAATAGATCCTGTGTATCAGAAGTTTATCGAGTGGCAGATTAACATTCTAAAAGACAAAAATTTGATTATACAAGGTTCTCATCCAGTTGGTTGGTGTCCTAATGATCAAAATCCTGTTTCTCAACATGATACATTGGGCGATGTTGAACCAGACTTTACTGAATATATTCTCATTAAATTTCAGTTCGGGGATTTTATCATACCAACTGCTACATTACGTCCTGAAACTATCTTTGGTGTTACGAACTTGTGGGTTAATCCCGAAACGGTATACAAAAAAGTAACAGTAGATAGTGAAAAATGGATTGTAAGTGCAGAATGTGCACGCAAGCTAGAGTTTTTGGATAAAAAAATAACTTATGATGGTGAAATATCAGGATCTGAGCTAATTGGACAACAAGTTACAGTTCCACATAGAAATGAATCAATTCCAATGCTAGAAGCTAGCTTTGTAGAATCTCAAACTGGAACTGGATTTGTAATGTCGGTTCCTGCTCATGCACCGTTTGACTATCAGGCTCTAGTTGATTTTAAGAAAAATCAGCCTCAAGGCTCTGAATTGCAGCTAATCAAGCCTATTTCTATCATAGAAACTAAAGGATATGGAGAAATTCCAGCAAAAGAGGCAGTTGAGAGGCTTGGAATCAAAGACCAAAATGATCCAAAGCTAGAAGAAGCTACTACAGAAATTTACGGAAAGGAGTTTTACGGTGGTGTTCTAAAACAAAATACCGAGCAATTTGCTGGTAAAAAAGTTTCTGAAGCAAAAGATGAAATAAAAAATTGGTTAGCTGAGAAAAAAATCTCTGATATTTTATTGGAATTGACAAATACTCCCGTAAAATGTCGTTGTGGTACAGAATGTGTTGTAAAGATTCTAACTAATCAATGGTTTCTAAACTATGGAGACAAAGAATGGAAGGAAAAAGCTACAAAATGTCTCCATTCTATGAGTATTTTGCCACAAGAGATCCGAGGAGAGTTTGATTATGTAATTGGATGGTTGCGAGAGCGAGCTTGTGCAAGACAACATGGACTAGGAACTAAGCTTCCATGGGATAAGGAATGGATTGTTGAAAGCTTGTCAGACTCTGTAATATACATGGCATACTATATAATCGCAAAATTTGTAAATGCTGGAACATTAAAGGCTGATAATCTATCAAAGGAGTTTTTTGATTATATCTTTTTAGGAAAAGGTAGTTCAGAAGGAACAAATGTTTCAAAAGAGCTTGCAGAAGAAATTAGAAAAGAGTTTTGTTACTTTTATCCAGTAGATTCCCGTCATTCAGGACGAGATTTGGTTCCCAATCATCTAACATTTTTTATTCTAAATCATGTTGCAATATTTCCTGAAAGTAACTGGCCAAAACAGATTGTTGTAAATGGTTCTGTTCTGATGGATGGCAAAAAAATGTCTAAATCAATGGGAAATATCATTCCATTACGAAAAGCTATTCGAGATTATGGAGCTGATCCGATTAGACTAGCTATAATTGTATCAGCGGAGCTGTTACAGGATGCTGATTTTAATTTAGAATCAGTTAGGGGAATTAAAAATAAGCTAGAATCATTGTTAGAAGAGTGCTCGAAGCTAAAACCTGGAAAAACAGAATTGCAATCTGAAGACAAGTGGATTTTAAGCAAATTACAGTCTTTAATAGAACGAGTTAGTCATTCTATTGAAAAAATGAGGTTGCGAGAAGGCCTTCATGAAGTGTTATTCTCATTTGAGAGCGATATGAATTGGTACCTAAAACGTGCTCAGGCTAAGGGTAGAAATGACTATTCAGGACTATTGTATGAGATTAATTCAAAACGAGTGGCAATGCTATCTCCATTTGCACCACATATAGCTGAAGAGATGTGGGAAAAGCTTGGAAATTCTGATTTGGTATCAAAATCCAGTTGGCCTGAAGTTTCAGATAATACAATCGATGCTAATGCAATTCAATCTGAAGATTTGCTAAAGTCAATCATGGATGATATTGCAAACATTATCAAAATAACAAAGATTACTCCAAAAAATATTGCAATTTACACAGCTGATGCATTCAAGTCAAAGGTATATCATACAATTTTAACAAAAGTAATGTCCAGACAAACAAACCTGGGAGTAATAATGAAGGAGCTAATTGCAAATCCAGAAACTAGTGAAATTAAACGGAATCCGGACTTTGTGCAAAAGATAATCAAGGATATTTTGTCTGAACCAGTTGAGATCAGAAAGTCAAAGTTAGAAACTGGAGAGTTTGACGAAAAGCAGTTGATAAGCTCTGAATTGATTAGTTTAGCAAAAGCTGATTTTGGAGCAGATGTGCAAGTTTATTCAGAAAAAGATTCTGACATTTATGATCCTAAAGGAAAAGCTCGTCATGCGAGGCCTTTCAAGCCAGCTATATTGATAGAATAAAAAAGAAAAGTGTGACGTTATATAGAAAAAGAATGTAAATTACTCATGTTTGAAAATGAATTTACCTGGGGAAAGTCAGTTGCCAAAAATGAAACAGAAAAGTTTCATTCAGATTTTGATAATGCAGTAAATGAACTAAAAAAAGAGCTAGGAAAAATATATCCCATTATTATTAACGGTAAGGAAATTAATTCCGATGATCGATTCATAGTATGCTCACCTGCAGATAGAAATATCAAGGTAGCTGAATTTCCAAGTGGAACAAAAGATGATACACTAAATGCTATTTCCGTTGCTAAAAATGCATTTGAAGAATGGAGTAATACGCCATACCAAAAAAGAGCAGATATTTTCAAAGATTGTGCTGATGTATTTTCAAATCAAAAATTCAGACTAGCTGCAATTATGGTTTTTGAAAATGGAAAAAATCGCTATGAGGCAGTGGGTGATATTGATGAGGCAATTGATTTTATGCGATTTTATTCATATCAATTAGAAAAAAATGAAGGTTTTTGCAAAACTACAACTCATCCAGATCCTCATGAAAAAACTCAAACCGTAATGAAGCCTTATGGAGTTTGGGGGATTATTGCTCCCTTTAATTTTCCATCTGCTATTGCAATTGGAATGACTACAGGAGCTTTACTTACAGGCAATACCGTAATTTTAAAACCAGCTAGCGATACTCCGCTTTCCTCATTTGAATTTGTAAAAATAATTTATTCAAAACTTCCAGCAGGAGCAATTAATTTTGTTACAGGTGCAGGAAGTATTGTTGGCAAGACAATTATTGAAAATCCTGATGTTGATGGAATTGCATTTACCGGATCACGAGAGGTGGGAATGTCTGGATTTAAAGAATTTACAAAAAGTACAACAAAGCCATTTATCTCAGAGATGGGAGGCAAAAACCCAGTTATTGTTTCAAAGTTCGCAGATTTAGAAAAGGCAGCTAATGGAGTAATGAAGGCAGCATTTGGTTATGGTGGACAAAAATGCAGTGCATGCTCTAGAGTTTACGTACAAAAAGAGATTTCAGAAAAATTTGTCACAAAGTTAGTTGAAAAGACTAAAAATCTAAAGATTGGTCTTCCTTGGGAAAAGGATGTCTTTTTAGGACCAATAATTAACGAGGCAGCAAAAAAGAAATTCGAAGATGCATCAAAGATTGCAAGGCAAGATGGAAAGATCCTAACTGGTGGAAATACTTTGCAAGATTCTCAATATGAAAATGGAATCTATGTAGAGCCCACTATTGTTTCTGACTTGCCAAAGGATCACAAATTGTTAAAAGATGAATTATTCTTGCCGTTTCTCTGCATAGAAGAGTATGATGACTTTGATGATGCAATATCAATTGCAAATGACACACAATATGGTTTGACTGCAGGAATTTTTACCCAAAACAAAGAACAACTTGAAAAATTCTTCAATAAAATACAAGCTGGCGTAGTTTATGCAAATAGAGAAGCTAGTGCCACAACTGCTGCTTTGGTTTCCATTCAACCATTTGTTGGTTGGAAAAGCTCCGGCTCTACAGGAAAAGGAGCAGGAGGAGAAAATTACCTACAGCAGTTTATGCGAGCTCAGACTCAAACACGATGTGATTGAAAAAACGAGCTGCCAAGAAGCAAAATGTTTCGTTTCCTCTCCCTTATCCTCCTAAATGAATATGGCAGCCAATTTGTCCCATATGGGATATAATCAGATATTACAAATTTTTTCTTGGATAGATCGAACTTTATCTCGTCTCTGATTCCCTTTAACATTTGAAATTCAAATTTTTTATGATTAGTTTTCGAAAGATTAATGGCTTTTTGAATAATCTTTGAATCATGAGTTGCAATTCCAAATTCGTTACCATCTTTGAAGAGCTTTCGCATTAACTTTAGATAATTTTTATCAACTTTGTCTTTGGATTTGTATGCAATTTTAGATGATTCGCTGTATGCTCCTTTTACAAGACGAATTTTTGCACCTGTTTGAATCAAATCGGCAAGATCATTTTCTGTTCTTTTAAGATTAGCCTGCAGCGCCAAACCCAATCGCTCATATTTTGAGAAAAAGCTTTGGTATAGCTCTATGATTTCATCTGTATGCTCCGAGGACTCCATGTCTAGCCATACAAAAACATGGGCTTGTCTTGCACTAGAAATTATTTTTTCAAGATTTCTAAAACACTCCCTTTGACTAATTGATAAACCAATTTGAGTGGGTTTTACAGAAATTGCTCCTCTTATTTTCCATTTTTTAAAAGACTTTACAATTTTTTGATATTCTTGAAGGGTTTTTTTTATTTGTTTTTTTGAGGTATGATATTCTCCAAGCTTGTTAATTATTGCATGTCGTCCATTTTTGTAGGCATCTTTTGCAGCTGATAGTGCATCTTCAATAGTATCTCCTGCAATCCATTGTTTTGCAACTTTGAACAAGACTTTTTCCATTAAGCGAATTACTGAAGCCAACTCACTAAAAGTCGGTCATTGGAGATTATATTATTTTAGATTGAATAAAGAAAACATCAACTTAGACCAGACTTAATTACTTTTTTTGTATATTGTAAAGTAGAAGCTAGCACCAAGACATCACACCAAACCTAATTTAGAGGATTACACAAGTATATCCTTTCGAGAGTGACTCGCTACAGTAATCCCCACGTGTTAGCTTCTAAGTAATTTCACAAATTGTCTACAATTACATTCTAAGACTAGACAGGTCTCTGAATTTCTAATATGATCATTTAATGAATGCCCACATTGGAGATTTTTGCATTTTCGTCTTTCAATTTCTCTTTTTATGACATTTTGTGCAATTGAATTTGCTTTCTCCTTTGAATATTGCTTCTTATCAATGTAGTAATGAACGATCTTATTATAGAGCATATCGGATTCAAATTCTTTTTCTATCAAGTGTATCCCTACGAAATGAATTACTCTAGTGGTTCTGAGTGTCCTTTACCACGAAGCGAAAATGTAACTACAGCTAATGCAATTGCTACTCCAATTGCTGCACCATATACTGTCATACTTGCTTCTGCCATAATATTACTAAGCAAGTATAACAAATAACTAGTATGGTTTTTACTAAAAAAACTCCAGATCATTTGTTTTATGGCAATTTTTGCCAATGCAGGTTAAGTTTGAAATTATTAATTTAGATATAATTTTGCTAATTCATATTATCAACAATCAATAAAAATAGAATAGCTTCTTCCCCACACAATTTTGTGCTACTTTTCTAGTAGTGACTTAGGTTATAATTTGTTGGAAATTGTAAATAAGTTAAATAATCATTAAGTATATACTGAATATAGTGAGTGTTGCCACTATTTTGTATATGCCCCTAACCTATACACCAATTGTGACAACGCTTACATTGATATTTCTTTGAGAAATATACTGATTGTGAACTTTGATAGTCTAGATCAAAACCTCATATTGTAAAGTGATTTACCAAAATTACTTTACCAATAAGACGGGGCACTTTGCATTTATTGCCACAGTACTTGAAACTCTTCCCATTAACATCTCCTTCCACATTGCATTGCCTTTTGTTCCCATAACAACTAGGTCTATTTTTTGGGAATCAATTAGTGAA
>Ga0209997_10000254_pt1 | contig 17244 bp, 16 predicted proteins | sample CR04metaG_FD_182079 | JGI IMG/M metagenome (GOLD analysis project Ga0209997, IMG submission 182079) | Deep subsurface microbial communities from Mariana Trench to uncover new lineages of life (NeLLi) - CR04 metaG (SPAdes) (version 2) | ecosystem: Environmental > Aquatic > Marine > Ocean trench...
GTATTACAATCGATAATCAAATTTACAGAATTCGCTATTCTGGAGCAGAGAATGTAATTGAAAGATTCACAATTACATCAATAGATCCAATAGTTGGAGATTGGGGAATTTACAAAGAATCACCAGACGGAAAAATACATCCAGAAGATAAAGGTATTCTTAAAATCCATTATGTAGCACAAGAATCAAGAACTCCAAGAGATTCTGATGGTGATGGACTATCTGATTTTGATGAAGTAACCAAGTATTTTACAGATCCTTTCAATGCAGATACAGATAATGATGGACTAACTGATGGTCTTGAAATCGAGTTGGGAACTAATCCATTTGAGCGTGACACAGATAATGGCGGTGTTGATGATGGCATCGAAGTTTTAATAGACGGAACGGATCCAACACTAGGAACAGATGATCTTGTTGATAAACAGTCTTGTGATTTCTTCTGTTTCTATTGGATATTGCTTGTATTGATTGTTGGAAGTATAGTAACTATAATCTATATGAAATATTACAAAAAAGAGCAGAATCTTTTCCTTCAGTAAAAATTTTTATTAATTTCTTTATCATGGAAATGCAATATGTTTTAAAAGAAAAGATTCCAAGTCAGATATTTTAATTCGGTCTTGACTCATAGAATCTCTTTCTCTAACAGTCACTGTATTGTCTTCAAGTGTTTGATGATCAATAGTTACTGCTAAAGGTGCACCTACTTCATCTAACCTTCTATATCGTCTCCCGATTGCGCCGGCATGATCCAAAAATGCATCACATTTTGTTTTAATATTCATAAACACTTCATCAGTTTTTTCTTTTAAACCATCTTTTTTAACCAATGACAGAATCCCTACATGCACGGGAGCCAAGTAGGGTTTTATAGAAAGAACAGTTCGATCATTTTCTTTATCAATACGTGAACTATGTTCTAGTATAGTATACAAACTACGATCTATACCCATTGATATTTCAAAAACATGTGGAAGAACTTTTTGACCATCATCAATTACCTCAAATTTCTCTTTACTTTTTTTTGCATGACTAGATAAATCATAGTCAGATCTGTAGTTACATGCAACAAGTTCAAGCCAACCAACAGATGTTTCTACTTCAAAATCAAATGCAATTTCTGCATAAAACGCCTTTTCTTTGTCTCCAAGTTTTCTAAACCTACTTTTGGTGATATCAATTCCTGTTTTTTCATAAAATTCAGTTAATAGTCCAAAATAGTATGCTACTAACTTGTTTGGTAATTCTCCTGTTTCAACTGCTTCTTTACAAGTCATAATCTGAGGTTCTGAATCAGTCTGAACTCGAATCTTAGTATCTTGGATCTCAGTAAATTTTTCCATGTCATTTAGTTTCTTAGGATTACAAAAGACCTCAATTTCGGCTTGATAAAATTCCCTTAATCTTAAAAGACTCTGTCTAGGTGCAATTTCATTCCTAAAACTTTTCCCAACTTGAGCAATTCCTAGTGGAAGTTTTCCTCTCATAGTCTTAAAAAGTCGTGGAAAATCTACAAAGATTGATTGACAAGTTTCTGGTCTTAGATAAGCTGTTTCTCCATCAGGACCAATTCCTACCTTGAACATCATATTGAATTTACGAGTTTTTTCAAACTCACCTTTACATTTAGGACATTTTACATTTTTTTCAGAAATTGTTTTATCAAAATCTTCAAGCTCTGCACTTTCTGGAATTTCAACATTAATTGTTTCTGCAATTAATCTATCTGCTCTAAATGTTGATTTACAATTTTTACATTTGATAATCGGATCTGCAAAACTTGTCAAGTGCCCTGATGCTTCAAACACAGATGGAGACATTATTTGTGAACCATCTATCTCAAGCATTATATCACGTCTTACAAGTTCTCGTCTCCAAAGTTCAAGAAATTTATTTTTTAGATTAACACCAGAAGGTCCATATTCCCAAAATCCAGCTTGTGCATCAGCATATATCTCACAACTAGGAAAATAAAATCCCCTCTCTAAGGCCAATTTCATTATTTCTTCATAATTCATAATTCTTCTGCCCGTATCATGAAATAAATTTTTAATTGATTAGGCAAGCTCTTTTGCCTTTTTAATATTTTCAAAATCATCTCTTGTATCATCAATTGGCGTTTCTAAAACCATTGGAATTTTTCTTTTATTCATCATTTTTATCACTTTTCCTATTCCTTTTTCTCCAATAAACCCCAATCCTAGATGATAATGTCTATCTAAATTGCATCCAATTTTTCCTTTAGAATCATTAAGATGTAAGATCTTTAGATGTTCAAATCCAATTGCCTGATCAAACTTTTCAAAAGTTTTGATAACATCTTTTTCAGTATTAAGTTCGTATCCTGCAGCAAAGGCGTGACATGTATCAAAACAAATTCCAAATCTCTTAGCAGGTTTTAAACTAAAGAGAAGAGACGCAAGCTGTTCAAAATCTGAACCTACTGAATTTTTTTGACCTGCAGTATTTTCAAGTAACACAATAACATCATTTTTTATTTCTGCTATCTTCATCAAAGCCTTTGAAAGCCTCTCTATTCCTTTTTGTTCTCCAGTTCCTAAATGACTCCCAAGATGAGTAACTAAATACGGAATTCCAAGTTCTCCACATCTTTCCACCTCTTTTAACAAAGTGTCTACTGATTTTGTGTACGCATCTTGAGATGGTGAGGAAAGATTTGGCAAGTATGGCATATGAACTACAGTTGCAAATCTGTCAATTTTACTATTATCAAGTTTAGTTTTGTAATTTTTAATATCCTCACTAGTTAGCTTCTTTGCATGCCAACTTCTTGGACTTCTAGTAAATATTTGAAAAGCAGAACATTCTCTCTCTACAGCATTATCAATTGCATGATGAATTGCTCCAGAAATTGAAACATGGCAACCAATTTGCATAGAAAACAACTCAAAATTGGATAATTTAAATCAGTAGCGATTTTTTAAAAAGAAAAGTTAGATTAATGAACTAAATTTTTAAGGAAAGATTTGGAACAGAAGATATGAAGAATTTAGGTCAAGATGAAATGGCTAAATATCCTTTTTTGGCTGATGCAGGACAATATCTTAAGGACCAAGGTTTTACTTTAGAACAATTCGGTTCTGATCCCGACTTAAAATTATTTGTTGATAAAGCGATTCATAGAATCAGATCAGCAGCAAAAGGAATACCCTACAAATCAGACATTATGGATAATGAAATTAGAGATGATGCCACATTACCTAAAGAAGTTTTTTCATTTCTTCTAGCTGTTATTCTACTAAAATTAACTGGAATTAATACATTAATCAGAAGATTTTCTCTTGCTGAGGCAAGACGAGCCGAAGAATATCTTCAAAAAGATCTAAAAAAAATGTCAGATGAAGATAAAGATGAATTAGCAATAAAAATAATCTATGATCTTTCTTCTATTACTGTAAAAAAAACAGATAAGAACGAAGATAAATTTTTCATACCAGTATCTGACTATCTTGTGCATTCTGTGCATTTTCATGAGAAAGAATGGAAGCTAATTAATCGTCACGTTGAGAAGGGTAACGTATTCTTAACATCACACCAAGTAGCACGACTTGTACGTTCAGAACTGAGTAGCTTCATAAGCAAAAAAATTTTTTCTGTTAATACCCCATCAATGATAATTGGATTTCAAAAACCCGTAGAGGAACTGGCTTCATTCGCAAAGATATTTTCTGTGCCTACTATGGTATCAACAGAATATCCACCATGTATCAAACATGCAATTGAAGTACTGGAGAAAGGTGAAAATTTGTCTCATTCTGGAAGATTTCTGCTTGGAACTTATCTCATGGGAGTTGGAAAACCCATTGATCAAATTGCTCCGTTATTCAAAAATGCACCAGATTATAATGAAAAAATAACTATGTATCAGCTTAATCATCTAAAAGGCAGCTCTGGAAGTGGTACTAAATACAAATGTCCTTCATGTGAAAGAGTCAAAAGTAAAGATCTTTGTTTTGCTACATCGGATTGTGATGGAATAATAAATCCAATACAATTTAAGAAAAAAAGGGTCTAAATGCTTGAACAAGATTTACAATTAGTAGAGACTGCTTTCAAAAAATATTATTTTGATCATTTTGATTTACTTCCAATCCCAGAAAGAGCGTTAGAAAGAGAATTTGGTTATCAAAAATTTAATGGAGGTATGAATAGACATATCTCAATTAAATCAAATGAAGAATTACGATTAATGTTAATCACAAACATTCCATCTGATGTTTATTGTTCTAATGGATACTATTCTTTTCCAAATCTTCCCATGTCGGAAAAAGATTGGAAAGAAGCTGATTTGATATTTGATATTGATGCAAAGGATCTAAATCTTGATTGTAGACAAGAACATACTTGCATTAAATGTCTTGCATGTGGTAAAATATCTTCACTACAATTAACTTGTACAAGTTGTAAATCAACTAAAATAGAAATAAAATCTTTAACATGTAAAAATTGTATCAGCAGAGCAAAACAAGAAGTATTCAAACTTAGAGAAATACTTGAAGAAGATCTTGCTATAAAGAAAGAAAATATCCAAATTTACTTTTCAGGAAATGAAGGCTTTCATATTCATGTAACTAATTCTCTGTACCAACAATTAGGTTCAAGAGAAAGAAATGAATTGGTTGATTACATAATGTTTCGTGGTGTAATGCCTGAAACTTTTGGCATGAAAAAATATAAACCAGAAAGATCTTCTTTTGTAAATATTGATGATAAAGGATGGAGGGGAAGAGCTTCTAAACATATTTTTGGTTCAAAGTCTAAACGCTCCAAAGCTATTACTGAAATAATTTCTGAACCCGACGGATACACTATTTTTCAAAACAAATTAGAAAATTTGAAGGATGTCATTGGTGTTAAAATCGATCCAAATGTTACAATTGATATACACAGAATTTTTCGACTACCTGGGTCTCTAAATAGTAAGAGTGGAATGTCAAAAATATTATGTGAAAATCTTGAAAAAATAAATCCTTTTTCAGATGCATGTTTTATAGATGATGAAAAAACAGACATTTTGGCTAACTGCCCAATTGAATTTACACTAAAGAATGAAAAATTTGGACCATATAACAACGAAAAAGTCACTCTTCCAAAATACGCTGCAATTTATTTGATTTGTAAAGGTCTTGGAAATATCACTTAACTGAAAAACTTTCTCTCAATTCAACAGGTAAGACATTAATTTACGACTTTTACAACGAACGTCACTTTGTATAGTAAACCAAAACAGGAGGGATCACCTGCATCTGATGTTGGAAAATATGTTAGAATAGGAATTGTAGTGGCAATTGGGGTGATAATGTTTGCAATAGTGGGAAATAATGGTATCATAATTTACATGAATTTTTCTGAATTTGGTGAACAATTCACTAAACCATTATTTTTTGGCATTATTTCAGCTATTATTCTTTCTTCTATAGCCCTAATTCGAGTTAACATTGTTAAAAGATCTTCAATTTTTTGGTATAGTCTTAAGACAGCAATTACTTTTCTTAATCGTGGATCAAATGATCCAGTTGCACAAAATGTTACTAATTACAAAGATTTCAAACTAAGTGTACCAAGTTTTGTAATATGGCAAATTACTAAGATTTTACTTTTTGGAGCCTTCTTTGCAAATATTATGTTTGGATTTGCAACAATGTATGTTCTTGATGGAAATTATATTGGAATCGATACATTACCAACTTTATTTCAATTACCATTTGTAACTCCACCAACTGATCTAACTTATGCATTTGATAATGTAGTGCCTATGATACCTACTCTCATTATCTTAGTTCCTCCGATTCTAGCTGCAATAGGTTTACGACTTCTCCTCTATGTAGGATTACATACCATAATTGGAGTAGCGACATCTTATATTCAAGATTCTTCAGAGGGTAAACCAAGATTCCTCCGTTATGTATCAACCTTAGAAGGAATTATGGGAATTGGAATTTTGTGGGTTGCCTTTAACATGTTCTTTACTGATCAGATAGATTACAATACACGATATGCAATTGGAGGAACCCTTGCAGTTGGATTTGCTTTAATTGCTTTTTCATTCTTTGATAAGATTAGATCTAAAGTACTTACTCAACCAATCAAACGGGATGTCTACATTAGAATTCTAATAATAATTGCTATAGCAATAATTGTAGGTTCAATTATTACCGTAAATAACAGTATAGCAGATGCTAGAAAACTCGAATTTCTTGGTCCATATACCGCACAACAAGTAGGTGTGAACCGATACTTGGGTGAACTTGATAAAATTCAAGAAAACATCCATGATGTTCAATTAAGTCCTGTTTCTCCAAACAATATTCAAAATTATATTGCTCAGAATGCAGATGTGCTCGATGTAATACGAGTATGGGATTGGGAGGCAGCCTTTGCAAAATTAAAACCTGAAATTGGTTTGATACCTTATGTTGACTTTGAAGATAATGACATCTTAAGGTTCAACAATACATTATACTGGACTGCATCAATGAAACCAATTCTCCCTCCATCTGTAAGTGCAGAAAACCAATGGTACAACGAACATCTTGTATACACACATGTTCCAACTGGATTTCTTACATTAGGTGCTACCGATGGAAACATTGTTGATAGTAGTAAATTCTTTAAGCAAAGAGCAATCTATTATGGGGAAGGAGGATTACTAGATCAAACTTGGTCTGCATATCCGACTAATCGAGGAGATGTAAGTGCTGAGCTAAATAATGCATTTTATGATGGATTGGGAGGTTTGACGTTATCACCTCCTATGAGTTGGATCTTTGAACCAAACTTTTTGTTGTCATTTCCTACCGAACCAATTCACGTCATGAGATACAAGGATATTCAGGAGAGAATGGAAATACTCTTTCCATATTTTCTTTATAATTTATTTGGGAAAGAATTAGATTCTATACCAGTAACTGACGGTACAAACACATACTGGTTGGTTCCACTCATAATTGGTTTTGATACTAGTGATGTTCCTTGGTCATCTGGTAATCCATATCTTAGATTAGTTGGATATGCATTGATAGATACCTATGATGGATCTATTCAATTATTTAATACTGGAGATGATTTCTTTTCTGAAATGTTTGCAAGTCAATATGAAAATCAAATGATTGAAACTCCTCAATGGCTAGAAGAACAAATTAGATATCCAGTAGAATTGTTTAATTGGAAAACTGAAATGTATAATATCTATCATGTAACTAATGTAGAAACATTTATCCAAGCAAATGAATTCTATGAAATCCCAAGAGGACTAGATACATACTATATTGAAGCAAAACCAATTGGATTTGAAACAACTGAGTTCATTGGTTTGTTATCACTTGAATTAAGAGGATCTCAAGGAAGAAACTTGGCAGGCTATATGATTGTAGAAAATGATCTATCGAATCTAGGTGATATGCAATTTTATGAAATACCATTAAATTCAACTACAAAACTAATCGGACCTACTGCTGTTCGTGAGGCACTGGACAGAGACCCTGACTTTGCACAACTAAAAACTCTATTGAGGAATCCTAGAATTGGTGATAATATATTGTATCGAGTAGGTGAGCAAGATACCTACTTTATTCCAGTTTATACTGCAGGTGCGGGTGGAGTTGTAGCTCAATTAGGTACTATTGCTGCTGTCGGTGCAGCATTCACAGGTGAATACTATGTTGGTTTAGGCGATACTCAAGAAGAGGCTTTTGAAGCATATCTTCAAAAACTTTCTGGTGTAGCTTCATCTACACCTTCAGCCAATGGAGACGTCATTTTTGAACTAGATAGAACCGCACGAATTGATAAGATTACATCACTTCTTGAAGAACTAGAGCTTGAAATTCTAACACCATCTGCAATTCAAGTACCTCTTTCATTTGAAGAAGGAAAAATTGCATTCTTTTCGCAAGCAGAGCTAGAGGATACTGAAAAGTTAATTACAGAATTTCTTGATGACTTTGTTATACCTAGAACAGAAAGAATATTCATGTGGGAAGAAAATAATATACTTAATTTAGGAACTATAGTAATAGTAGATGGTATTCCCGAGATGCATTACATCTCGATTGAGGTAGGCCAATAATTGCTATTAGTTGTCGATAACGGTTCAATATATACAAAAAATTTGATAGATTTTCTCACCAAGAACAAAGTAAAATTTGTAAATCTAAAACATATTCAGGTAAAACTTTCTGAAATTCAAAATTATAATTCATTCATTCTTTCAGGACGTCGTCAAAATAATAAAGAAATGAATGTTTTAAATTCAAAAATCATTCAGCATACAGTTTTAGAACAAAAAAATCTCTTAGGTATTTGTTATGGTGCTGAAATACTAGCACTTACAATTGGAGGAACCATAAGAAAAAAAAATACTCTTGAAAAAGGTGATCAAGAAATTACTATTCTTAAAGAAAATCCCATATGTACAGGAATAATAAATGTTTTTGAAAGCCATAATTATGAAATTTCTAGGATAAATAATTCAATGGTCAGCATCGCAAACTCAAAAAATTGTCTTTATGAAATGATTCAACTAAATAATTATAATATATTTGGAACTCAATTTCATCCAGAAATGAGCTCTGATGGCCAAGCATTAATAGATGCTTTTGTATCGCTTTAATGCTATCTTAATTCTTCTTCGTAGTTTCTTTTTTCAATTAATTCGTTTATCTTAGAAACTATTTCTGTATATGTAGGGGACGTAATTTCACCTTTCTCATTGACTTTTAGATCTAGTTTTTTTATCATCTCTTTTTACAGATCATAATTAAGAATATTTTAATCTTAACACAAATGCGGAGTGCGGGATTTGAACACGCGACCTCCAGCTTGGGAAGCTGACGTCCTACCAGGCTGGACTAACTCCGCGCAAATGGAATTTTGTAACTAGCATTATATAGTTTAGTGAAGTAATTGAAACATGGATGCACGTTGTCCTAAATGTGAAAAAGTCGCTGTACTCTCTGATGATATAAAAAATGTAAAATGCCCTCATTGTGGTTTTGAAGCTTTGTACGATGAATATATTGAAATAATGAAAGAAAATGCTGTAAATATGGCAGCTGACTATATTCCAGATAGACCTGGATTTTAATTACCAAAAACTCCCTTTGTCAGAACAATCAAGATGTGCACCACAATTTGTGCAAATCATATGGCATGATTGCACAGCAACCATCTCTTTCTCACATATTGGGCACTTTACATCTTCTACCAAAATTTGACTTGGTTTTTATTTAGTTAAAGATTTTTAAAGAAATGTTTTGTCCAAAGGTTAATTAGTAGTTCAAATTTTTTTTGAACAGTTGGCTAATTTCAAACTATCAATATCTGATAAGAAAGGTAAATCTCTTACAAAGGAACTCAAGGAAAACGATGCTAATCCCTTTATAGGATTGAATATAGGAAATGAAATCGATGCTGCCTTAGTTGGATTAAGTGGTAAAATGAAAATTACAGGTGGTAGTGACAAATCTGGAGTTCCAATGAGATCTGATATTCATGGGGGAGCAAGAAAGTATGTGTTATTAACAAAAGGTGTTGGATTAAATGATGCTGAAAAAGGTCAAAGATTTCGTAAATTAGTAAGAGGAACAACAATTTCTGAAGAAATCTATCAGATAAACTGTAGATATGATGGAGAAATTAAAATTGAAAAAACACAAGAAGAAACTAAGGATGATTCAGCTAAGAAAGAAGTAAAAGATTCACCCAAAAAGGATGATTCAGCTAAGAAAGAAGTAAAACATTCACCCAAAAAGGATGATTCAGCTAAGAAAGAAGTAAAAGATGTGCCAAAAAAGGCATAGATTAACATAATACTATTTTACATTTTCAGCAATGCATTGGCGTGATACACTTCCTGAATGGTATGTTAAAAAATATGGTTACCAACCTTGTGTTAATATTGGAACCGCGGGTCATGTTGATCACGGAAAAACATCTTTAATTCAGGCATTTACAGGAGTTTGGACAAGTGTCCACAGTCAGGAACTCAAAAGAGGTATCACAATACGTGTTGGGTATTCTGATGCCGCATTTTACAAATGTAAGAACTGTGAACCTCCATTAGGATATTCAACCACTCCAAAATGTCCAAACTGTAAAAAAGAAAGTGAATTGTCACGAGTTGTAAGTTTTGTGGATAGTCCTGGACATGAAAGCTTGATGGCAAATATGTTATCCGGTTCGGCTCTAATGGATGGGGCAATTTTAGTTATAGCTGCTAATGAACAAGTACCAAAACCACAAACACGAGAGCATTTGCTTGCACTAGAAATTTTGGGAATAAAACAAATCGTTGTAGTACAAAATAAAGTTGATTTAATCTCATACAAGGAGGCTTTATCAAATTATAAAGATATAACAAAATTTGTAAAAGGAACCAAAGCTTTAAAATCTCCAATAATTCCTGTTTCTGCACAATCTGGTTTGAATATTGATGCATTAATTGGTGCAATTGAAGATACAATTGAAACTCCAAAACGTGAAGAAGATAAAGACGCAGTTATGCATGTTTTACGTTCATTTGATGTAAACAAACCAGGAGCAAAAATCAAAACTATCAAAGGGGGAGTAATAGGAGGTAGTCTTACGCAAGGGGTATTCAATATAGGTGATGAAATAGAAATTAAACCAGGCATATTAAATGAGAAAAAAAAGTCATATGAACCTATACAGACTGAAATTGCATCTCTTGGTACAGGTGCAGGAACAGTTGAAATTGTAAAACCAGGAGGACTGGTAGCTATAGGTACTAAACTTGATCCGTCACTTACCCGTAGTGATTCTTTTATTGGATCAGTAATAGGAAAACCAGATACTCTACCTCCAAATTCTTTGACAGCAAATGTAGAAGTTAATTTATTTGATTCTGCTGTTGGAACTACTGAAGAAACTAAAGTAAATCCAATTCTTGTAGGAGATTCTTTACGAGTAAATATTGGAACTGCACCCATTCTTTCAAAAGTCACAAAGGTAAAATCAAAGAATATTGAAATTGAATTCAAACGACCTGTATGTATTTTTGAAGGAAGTACTATTGCAATAAGTAGACGTATTGCTGAAAGATGGAGATTGATTGGAGCAGGGGTAGTTGGTTGAAGTCATCTGTGATACAAGTTTTTTAATACATTTAGCTACAACAAGAATAAAAAATATCTCTACTCTTGAAACTGACATTGGATCAATCCAATTTATACTGCCAGATGTAGTAATGAATGAACTTGAGAATTTATCCAAACAAGAGAAAAAAAAACATGATGTTTTAGCCACTTTGGATTATTGTAAACGATTAAAAAAAATTTCAATTTCAGGAAAGTTTGCTGATAAAGCATTGATTGATTATGTAAAACAACATGGAGGAATCATAGGTACAATGGATAAAGATTTGAAAGACAAGGTGAAAAAATACGGTGGTTCTATCATTTCATTTTCAAATGATCGAATTGTTTTAGAATCCCAGTAAAATTTAACTTAAACAATAATCTACTATTATTAGATGGTAGATCTCAAACTTGAAAGTTCAGCTTTTTCATTCGGAGAAGAAATTCCCAAAAAATATGGATATAAAAATGATAATCTCAGTCCCCCTCTAAAGATTGATGGTATTCCAACTGATTCCAAATCTCTTGCTCTGATTATGGATGATCCAGATGCCATGGGTGCTGTTGGCAAGGTTTGGGTTCATTGGGTAATATGGAATATTGAACCTAATACAACAGCAATTTCTGAAGGTTCAACCCCTTCTGGTTCTGTTGAAGGAAAAACTGATTTTGGAGAAATTGGATATGGTGGGCCTGCACCTCCAGATAAACGACATACTTATGACTTCAAACTTTATGCACTTGAAACAAAATTAGATCTGCAAAAAGGTACAACTAAAGCTCAGCTAGAAGAGGCTATGGATGGAAAAATCATTTCACAAACAACACTTAAAGGCACTTTTACTCCTTGAATTTTACAATTTATTTCTAGAAAAATAATTAATCAAAATTTTCATTATACAAGAAAAAATCTAATCAAAACTTTTTCATCCATTAAAATCAATACATTTCTTACAAAACAGTAATAAGCAATATAAATCGAAACTTGATAATTGGTTTCAAATCTACAGTTATTTTCAGTTGGAAATTTTGAATTTCGTTTACAACATCTTCTGATTATCGGAATATTATCAATTGCATTTACGATGTCTTTTCTAGTAAGATCTCAAGCTTTAGATTATGGTTTTGAATTAAATGAGTTTGATCCTTTTTTTAATTATAGAGCAACTCAATTTATTGTAGATAATGGTATAACTGAATACTTTGATTGGCATGACGATAGAAGTTGGTATCCAAATGGAAGAAATATTTCAGCTACTTCACAAGTAATGCTGCATATTACTGCAGCAAGTACTTATCAAATTTTTAGTGGTGGAACTGATCTGTATAGTTTTACAATTATGTTTCCTGTTGTGATTGGTTCTTTAACCACAATTATCATTTTTGCTTTAGTTAGAATTATTGGAGGAACCACTGCAGGTCTCTTTGCATCACTTTTCTTTGCTTTATCTGTACCAATTCTTGTTAGAGGCATGGTTGGTTGGTTCAAGTCAGAACCATTAGGGATTTTTTATGGATTAATTGGAGTTTACTTATTTCTAAGTGGTATTAAATCTAAAAATCGAAAGATTGCTCTAGCAAAGTTAGTTGGTGGAGGAATCATTTTAGGTTTTGGTCTTTCTTCATGGGGAGGTATTCAGTTCTTTATTATTCCATTATCATTATTTTTCTTAGCTTTACCATTCTTACGTAATGATCATAAATTCATTGTATGGGCAATACCAGTTTTTGTATTGTCATTAATCCTTACTGCTGCCTCTTTTGAAAGACCTGGAATTGGTTTCCTTTTAGGGGTTGAAGGATTTGTCTTAGTAGGAACAACTCTTTTCCTTGTTGTATGCATATTAATTCAAAAACTAAGTAATGAAGAAAAAAGGTTGCGAAATGGACTTGCCTTATTTGGTGGAACCATAACTGTAGGCTTTTCCACTCTTGTGATAAATTTCTACTCCCGATTTCTTCCTCTTCCAAGTTTTCGATATCTAAATGCCATTAATCCATTCCTTACAACTCAAGACCCTCTTGTAGATTCTGTTGCAGAACATGCAACCACTACTATTGAGCAATCATTTTGGTTTCTATCAATATTGATGATTTTTGCAGGAATTGGAATATGGTTAATCTTTAGGAATAAAACAAAATCCAATGATTCTAAGACTTATGTACATAATGACATGACAGCATTTGCACTCATCATTGGAATCATTGGAGTATACATTAGTTCTGCATTTGTAAGATTGGAAGTTTTTGCTTCAATTTCTGTAATTATTTTATCGTCAGTAGGATTAGCAATTATTTCATCAGAGATTCTTAAAACTCATAAACTTGATAGAAAAAAAATTATTCATTCTCCTGGAGCTATAACAAAAATTTCTTTCGTAGTTATAATAATTACTTTACTAATTATTCCATCAACATTACCTGGAGCTGCCAGTTGGATTAGTGGGATAAAAGCTCCACCCACTATACTAAATGGTGGTACAAATTTCAATATTGCAACAGATGATTGGCCTGCAGCAATGGAATGGTTAAAAAATAACACACCTAAAGATGCAGTTGTAGCTTCATGGTGGGATTATGGATATTGGATAACTACCCTTGGCGAAAGAATTTCTTTAGCTGATAACGCAACTTTAAGTACAATACAAATACAAAAAATTGCTCTCATGTTCCTAAGTTCTCCAGATAGGGGATGGGAATTATTACAAGAACTAGGTGCAGATTATGTATTGGTATACGTTGCTTCTGTTCGAATAGATGATGAAGGCGGTTCTGCTTTGTATCTCCTACAGGGTGGTGCAGATGAAAGTAAAAAACAATGGTTCATGAGAATTGCAGGCGTACCTGTTTCACGATATGTTGAAGCCGATGGACTTAGTGGCACTGACTATTTTTGGGATAATACGCTTTTAGGAAAAATGTTCCCTTATAGTCTTCTAGCATATGCAAATTTTAATGCTAATTTACAATCAGAAACATATCAACCTGGATTCACACCAATTTATGAAAAAGATGTCAAATACCCATCAGATGGTGATGGTCCACTTAGGTTAGTCTACAGCTCTTCAAGTTTTGATAGGGATACATCTGGCCCAATTAGTGGAGTTTTCATTTACGAAGTAAACAAGGATTATGTCCCTAAACAAGTAACATCTCCAACTACAGAAATACCTGAAAGTAGTGAAACTGCAGTCATTACAACAAGTTTTGGAGATATTATAATTGAACTTAAAGAACATGTTGCTCCAAAAACTGTAGAAAATTTCAAAAATCTTGCAAATTCAGGATTTTATGATGGAACAATATTCCATAGAATTATCCCTGATTTTGTCATCCAAGGAGGAGATCCTAATACTATATCTGGAAGTCGTGATACATGGGGTCAAGGAGGACCTGGATATTCAATAGATGCAGAATTTAGTGATATTAAACACAAAATATACATAGTTTCAATGGCTCGTGGTACTGATATCAATAGTGCAGGTTCTCAATTTTTCATTGTTTTAGGAAATTCACCATGGTTAGATGGTAAATACACTGTATTTGGAGAAGTAACTTCTGGAAAAGATATTATTGATAAAATTGCTTCTTTAGAAACTAATTCTCAAGATCAACCAATTGATCGAGAAACTGCAATTATTGAAAAGATTGTAATTAATAGTTGAAATTAGTTATCTGTTTTTAGATTTACTCGTATACTTCGGGAAGACGGTATTTCATATACTTGTCATCTGGAGAAAATTTCGCAGGATGTGACATTTTGGTTTTTTCATTACATCTAGGACATTTATCTTTTAAAGTATAATGATTACATGATACGCACTTTCTTAACTGGAAATGCATTTTATCCCCCTCCTTTTTTCTTTGAATCTTCTCTCATGAATTTAAAACTCCCTTTTTGTTTCTCAATTGCTGTCTGAATATCAGAAATAATTGGCTTCAAAGTTCTTTCTGCAGATTTAAAATCTCCTGACGAAACAGATATTCTATACTTTGGGGCACCAACATAGGTGATCTCTACCTTGGAATTTCCATCGTTCTTAGTGGTATTTCCAAGTATTTTTTTAATTATTTCAACACCATCAGGTTTAGTACTTGTAATCTCTAAGATTCCACGTATTTCTACAGACGGTAATCTAATTTTTGAACTAACTTCTTCTATTGCTGATATAGTTTTTTTTGGAAGTTTTAGTTCGTTGAATACATCAATTCCCTTCCTAGCAACGTCTAAGAATGCATCATAAATTGAATCATACTTTGAAAAAATACTCTCCTCTAGTGCTTCTAAATCCTTTTCAGAAATCTTTGCTGTTTCTTGAACACTCTGAATAATTGTTTTTCCTTTTTCGTATCTTTTTACTTCTAGCAATTTTTTCTTTTTTTGGTCTTTAGAAATCTGTTTTAGTGAAAGATCTATTTCGTTTCTATCAGATCTTACTTTTTTTACAACAAGAACTTTTTTTTCTCCTTCTTTCACATATCTGCCTATGTTTCTTACCCACCCTGGTGCAATTTCTGACACATGTAAAAATCCCTGAACATTATTGTATTCATCAAGAGTAACATATGCCCCATGATCTGAAACTTTACTTACAGTAGCAAGAACAATTTCTCCTGGTTCAGGGAATTCCTGGATTTCAGTGGACATGAATTCAAATTTCTGAGTGTGTAATTTATTGTTGCTGGTTAGAAATCTATGCCTTTTTTTGCTTTTATCCCTGATTTGAAAGGATGTTTTATCTCCTTCATCTCAGTTACGAGATCAGCCACATCAATTATCTCATTTTTTGCATAATTTCCAGTTAAAACAAGATTAAGATTATCTGGTTTTGATTTAATTAAATTCAGAACATCATCTACATGTATTAAATCAAGATTAATTGCATAATTTACTTCATCTAAAATTACTATATTATAATTTCCAGATTGGATTTTTTCTTTACTAATTTGAATTGCTTCTTTTGCAATTTTTTCATGATCTTCGTGAGGGCTTTTATCATCAATAATGCCTACAAAACCTTTACCAACAATTACTAATTCTAATTCTGGTTGGAGTCTTTTAACGGATTCAATTTCCCCATAAGGCCATGTTCCTTTGATAAATTGAATCATACAAATTTTATGATTATATCCAACTGCTCTTAGGGCCATTCCTAATGCAGCAGTTGTTTTACCTTTTCCGTTACCTGTGTAAACAATGACTAGTCCATCTTTGCCCATGATTTGATGTCATACCCCTATAACAAAAACATTGGTTAATCGCAAAATCCATTATTCTACATCAATTTAAATAAAAATCTGGTTTAATGAAGAAATTGAAAATTCCTAGATTAATTCTTGCAGGAACCAGTAGTGGGGTTGGTAAAACCTCTATCACCTCAGCAATTATTCAAGGAATAAAAAAAAGAGGTTATTCAGTACAACCATTCAAAGTAGGACCTGACTATATTGATCCTAGTTATCTTTCAGCTATTGCCAAAAATGATACAATAAATTTGGATGCTTGGCTAATGGGAACACAGGAACTCATCAAAAGTTTTGTCCGAAATTCCAAATCTAGCTTTTCAATTATAGAAGGAGTTATGGGTTATTATGATGGATTTTCTGGAGACTCGAACTATTCAAGCACTCACCACGTTGCAACTCTTTTAAAAACTCCAACAATCCTCGTATTGGATGCGAGCAAAACTGCTCGCTCAATTGCTGCTACTGCATTAGGATTTACAAAATTTCATAAAAATTCTAGGATTGTGGGATTGATTCTTAATAAAATAGGGAGTAAAAAACATGAAGATCTATGCAGAACAGCCTTAGAACCTTTGAAAATCTCTATCCTAGGTTCAATTCCAAAAAGCTCTAATATTCTTAATTCAAGACATCTAGGTTTGATACCTGTTTCAGAACAAATTAAATTAAAAAATAAAATTGAAAAGATCGCAAAGGAAATCTCTGATTCACTTTTTATTGATAAAATTATTAAAATTGCTAAACATGCATCTGATTTACAAAAAATTAATGAAAAACCAAAACAAAAACCAAAAACTACAATTGCAGTAGCATTAGATAGCTCGTTTAATTTTTACTACAAAGATAATCTAAATGCATTAAGAAGAGAAGGTGCAAA
>Ga0209997_10000256_pt1 | contig 17198 bp, 10 predicted proteins | sample CR04metaG_FD_182079 | JGI IMG/M metagenome (GOLD analysis project Ga0209997, IMG submission 182079) | Deep subsurface microbial communities from Mariana Trench to uncover new lineages of life (NeLLi) - CR04 metaG (SPAdes) (version 2) | ecosystem: Environmental > Aquatic > Marine > Ocean trench...
GGGTGTCGATGGCGCCCAGGCTGTTTTCCAGGCGCGTGCGTTCGCGCATCAGGGCCTGCGCCCGGGTGGAATCGTCCCACAGGTTCGGATCCTCGGCCTTGGCGTTGAGCTCCCGGAGGCGGCGGGCGGTGGCGTCGTAGTCAAAGGTGCCTCCTCAGCAGCTCCAGGGTCTGCTCGATCTCTTCGGCGATGGCTGCGATTTCCGCGCGCATGGGTGCGGTCTCCGTGGTTAATACCAAGGAGCGCTGATCATGACACATAGAGACGGCTTACCAAGGTTTTCGGCCAGGAGCGTGCGCTGTGGCGATGCGGGGCATCGCGAAGGGTGCGCGACGCCGTCCGAAAGCCTTGGTAAGCCGCCGTTGCGGTCGCGTATGCGGCCCGTCGGGGGCGTCGAAAAGATTTGACGATGCGCCGCATCGCCTGCAACTTTCCTCCTGCCCGACGAGCCGCCTACGCGATCTCTATGGGTCATGATCAGCGCTCCTTGGTATAAGGTCGGCCCGGGGACGAGGGTCTCCGGGTTTTACCCGGAATGGCCGCGCCGGCACAAGACACCCGCGCCGGCGCTTTCACCACCGGGGCGCCGGCAAGGGCTAGTACAGCCCTCCGGTGCCGGTGGTCCGGGGACCGGCGCTGACGCCTTCCAGGATCTCGGACGTTCCCGTGGGGACCGTGCCCGGCTTGAAGGCCTCGAGGATGACGCCGCGATCCCCGGGCCGGGCCAGCCGCCCGGTAAGCCCGTTGACCCGCACCAGACGGATGCCCGGCGGGATGCGGAAGGGAATGGCCGGCTTCCCCTCGAGCGCCGCGGCCATGAAATCGCGGAAGACCGGGCCGGCGACGGTTGCCCCCTGCTCGGCGCGGCCCAAGGTGCGGGGCCGGTCGAAGCCGGCGAACACGCCCACCGCCAGATCGGGCGAGAAGCCGATGAACCAGGCGTCGAAGCTGTTGTTCGTGGTCCCGGTCTTGCCCGCCAGCGGCTTGCCGACCGCGTTGACGCGCCTGCCGGTGCCGCGCACGACCACGCCGCGAAGCATGGACACCACCTGATAGGCGCTGGCGGGATCGGTTACGGACTCGCGGGTGTCGGGTACGACCGGCACCGGCTGGCGGGTCCAGGCATCGGCGCGGCAGCCCTCACAGGCGCGCGTGTCGTGGCGGAATACGGTGCGCCCATGGCGATCCTGGATGCGGTCGATCAGACTGGGCGTGATCCGCTTGCCGCCGTTGACCATCATGGCGTACGAGGTGGTCAGCCTGAGCAACGTCGTCTCCGCGGCCCCGAGCGCCATGGCCAGCCGCCTCGGCATCAGGTCGACGACGCCCAGCCGTTCGGCGTACTCGGCGACCATGTCGATGCCGATGGTCTGGGCCAGGCGCACGGTCATCAGGTTACGGGACTTCTCTATCCCCAAGCGCATGGTGCTGGGTCCGTAGAACCTCTTGGTGTAGTTGGCGGGGCGCCATTTGGGCAGCCCCGGCCCCTGGTCGATGACGAAGGGCGCGTCCAGGATCAGGGTAGACGGCGTGAACCCGTAGTCCAGCGCCGCCAGATAGACGATGGGCTTGAAGGCCGAGCCCGGCTGGCGCATGGCCTGGGTGACCCGGTTGAATTCGCTCGCCGCGAAAGAGTACCCGCCGACCATGGCCAGCACCCGTCCCGTGTGGGGGTCCAGCGCCACCAGCGCGCCGTTGATATCCGGGATCTGCCGCAGGCTGAACGACGGGCGCGCAAGGGCGGCGCTCCCGGCGTCGCCGGCGTCGGCGGCGGCTTTCGCCTCCAGCGGCGCCACGGCAACCACGTCGCCGGGCGCCAAAACGTCCGCCGGACGGCGCACCCGCGGCCCCAGCCTTTGCTCCTTTTTCCACGGCCGCGCCCACTTCATTTCCGCCAACGGGATGCGGCCGCGGGTTTCATCGGCGAAGCCGATGTCGGCCGCGGCCTTGTCGAGGCCCAGCACCACCGCCATCCGCCATCCGCCGATCCCCGGCGGCGCCTGCAACCGGGCCAGCTTTTCCGCCCACGCGACGCCCTCCCCGGCGCTGTCTTCGAAGCGGGTGATCGGTCCGCGCCAGCCGTGGCGCCGGTCGTAGGCCTCGAGCCCCTGGCGCAGCACCCGGGCGGCGATGGCCTGAAGCCCGGGATCCAGGGTCGTGCGCACCGACAGTCCGCCCTTGTACAGTTGGGTCTCGCCATAGCGGCCGAGGAGCTCCCGGCGCACCTCCTCGGCGAAATACTCGGCGTCGACGAATTTGATCTCGGAGCGCCGGTACACGGCCATCGGCTCGGCCTTGGCCCGCACCGCCTCGTCCACGGTGACGGACATGTCCGCCAACATGCGTCCGATGACCCAGTCCCGGCGCGCCTTGGCCGCGTCGGGGTAGAGAAGCGGATTGTAATTGTTCGGCGCCTTGGGCAGGGCGGCGAGGAAGGCGGCCTCGGCGATGGACAACTCATCCAAGGACTTGTTGAAATAGTTCAGCGCCGCCGCCGCCACGCCGTAGGAGCCGAATCCCAGGTAGATCTCGTTGAGGTACAGTTCCAGGATCCGGTCCTTGGTAAAGGCGCGTTCGATGCGAAACGCCAGGATCGCCTCCTTGATCTTGCGATCCCAGGACACTTCGTTGCTCAACAGGAAATTCTTGGCCACCTGCTGGGTGATGGTGGAGGCGCCGACGGGGCGGCGCTGTTGGCCGATGTTCTTGACGTTGGTCAGCACCGCGCGCAAGACGCCGATCACGTCGATGCCGGGATGGTAATAGAAATTCTTGTCCTCGGCGGCGAGGAACGCCTGCACCACCCGCCGCGGCATGGCCTTGACGGGCACGAAGACACGCTTCTCGATGGCGTACTCGGCCATCAGCTGCCCGTCGCCGGCGTGCAAACGGGTCATCACCGGTGGCTGGTAATCGGCAAGCTGGGTGTAATCGGGGAGGTCGCGTCCGAAGTGTTGGAACACGAAAAGCGCCCCGCCCGCGCCGAGGAAGGCGACAATCACCAAAATGCCGAGAACGGTGGCGGCAATTCTTACCATGAGGCACTCAACGTGGGATCGTCAGGCCGTCGCCAAGGGGCCTTCCTCCTGGCGCCGGGTCCGGGGAAGCCGGTATCGGGGCCGAGACCCCGGCGGTGCGTAGGCGCACCACGGCGGAACGCTTGGTGCGGGCGAAGCATAACGAAGCGGACGATTCAGATATTGGATTGAGATACCCTCAAAATGTGGCCGAGTTATGGCCGTGTCGGTCAAAGTTTCACGGGCCCGGACAGGCCGTTTCCGGCCATTCGAGGCGCGCCCTATTTTCGCGTCGCCTCCTCCACGCGGGCAAAATATCCGTCCACCGCGCGCACCACGGCCTGGGCCAGCTTGGCACGGTATTTCTTGCTCCTGAGGGCCTTTTCGTCCTCGCGGTTGGACAGGAATCCCACCTCCAGAAGGACCGACGGAACATCGGGCGCCTTGAGCACGGCAAAGCCGGCAAACCGGTGGGAACGGCGCAGAACCCGCGTTTTGCGCCTCAGTTCCTTGATCAACAGGGAGGCGAAGCGGACGGATTCGTTCATGGATTCGCGCTGGGCCAGGTCGATAAGGATGTTGGTCACCTCCGGCGTTTCGTGGGTGAGATCGATGCCGGCGATGAGATCGGCCTTGTTCTCTTTCTCCGCCAGGGCCTCCGCCTCCGTGTCGGAGGCCCGCTCCGAGAGGGTATAGACCGAAAGGCCGCGCACCGTTCGGTTTTTGATGGCGTCCGCGTGTATGGATATGAACAACCGGGCGCCGGCGTCGCGGCCCTTGGCGACACGGTCGCGCAGGCGGACGAAGATATCGCGCCCGCGGGTCAGCACGACGCGGAACCGCCCGGTGCGTTCCAACTGGGCCTTCATTTCGCGGGCCACGGAGAGGGTCACGTGTTTCTCGTAGATGCCGCCGACGCTGGTGGTGCCCGGATCGATGCCGCCGTGGCCCGGGTCGATCACGATGACCGGCTTCGACTCGGCGCGCCGGGGCTTGGGCAGGGGCAGCCGCGGCGCCGCCGTCGTGGATGGGCCGTAACCGGGACGCGGGCGGGCGGGCACGGGTGTCAGGGACACGGCCCGGGCGTCCGGCCGGCCCGCGCGCTTGAGAAACGCCGCGCGGCTCGTCGGCACCAGGTCCAAGACCAGGCGGTAGGGGTGGGGGCCCAGGGGCACCAGCAGGAACGCCTTGTCCACGGCCGCGGGTCGGTTCATATCCAGCACCACGCGCGAGGTGCCCGGCTTGAACAGGCCGTAGCGGAGTTTCGCCAACAGTCCCCTCCCTTCGGGCAGGGGGCGCACCGGCAGACGCCAACCCACCGCCGGCAGGTCGATAACCACCCGGTAGGGGTCGGCCAGCGTGAACACGCGAAATTCGACGCGATCGCTCAGGTCAAGGACGAAGCGGGTCGTTTTCGCATTTTCGCCGACGCGAAGGTCGGTGACGACGGTTTGCCCCGCCGCCGCGGGCCGCGGACCCGACCCGATGCAGAGCGCCGCCGTCAGAGCCATAAAGGCCAAACGCAGGACTGGACCATCACGCAACATGTAGCGTTTTCCCGCCGTAGGACTTCGAGATATATCCGTATTCCCGGGCGTGCTTCAACGTCAACCCGCCTTCCGCGCGCAGCCGGCAACGGTCTGTGCGCCTGGGCCGAAGGGACAAGAGGTATTGTCGAACCAAATCCCTACCGTTATGTTAACAGATGGCGGCACTTGAATCGGCCAGTCATGGCCCGGCCGCCCAGAGATATCCGAGGATTTCCCATGCCGGACATGGCAGCGCGAACGAATCCCAACGTGACCCCGCCGATTCGTGCGATCGGAGGGTTCGTCGCAGGCGCCGCCGGCGTTTCAAACATGCGTACCCACCGCACCCGACGCCAAGTGTCGGGGGCGGCGGCGTACTGGAGTGACGAAATTAATGGCAACCAAAAGAATGCTCATCGACGCCACGCACCCGGAGGAAACCCGGGTCGTGGTCCTCAGTGGGAACCATCTGGAAGATTTTGACGTCGAGGTCGAATCCCGAAGGCAGCTCAAAGGCAACATATACCTGGCCAAGGTCATCAGGGTCGAACCGTCCCTGCAGGCGGCGTTCGTGGACTTCGGCGGCAATCGCCACGGTTTCCTTTCCTTCAACGAAATCCATCCCGATTACTACCAGATTCCGGTCGCCGACCGCGAGGTGCTGCTGGCCGAACAGGAAGTGGCGGAGAAAGCCGACGAGGCCGCGAAATCGGCCGACGAGGACGAGGATGCGCGCCCCGGCGTGGAAACCGTGGGCGGTGACGACAGCGAGGAGGTGGAGGCCCGCAGGCCGCTGCACTCGCACCGGGACTACAAAATCCGGGAGGTCATCAAACGCCGCCAGATCCTTCTTGTACAGGTGGTCAAGGAGGAACGGGGGAACAAGGGCGCGGCGCTCACCACGTATGTTTCCCTGGCCGGGCGCTATTGCGTATTGATGCCCAACACGGCGCGCGGCGGGGGCATCTCGCGCAAGATCCCCACCGGCGCCGACCGCAAGCGCCTGAGAACCCTCCTCGGCGATCTGGGCATCCCCAGGGGGATGGCGGTCATCGTGCGCACCGCCGGCGCCAAGCGAACCAAGGCCGAGATCAAGCGCGATTACGAATACCTGGTGCGGCTCTGGGACAGCGTGCGTGAACTGACCCTGAAATCGACGGCGCCGAACCTGGTGCACGAAGAAGCCAACCTGATCAAACGGTCCATCCGCGACCTGTACAGCAGCGACATCGAGGAGATCATCGTCGACGGCGAGGAGGGGTACCGTACCGCCAAGGACTTCATAAAGCTCCTCATCCCAAGCCATGCCAAGCGGGTGAAACACTACGACAGCGATGGGGTATCGCTCATTCAGCACTTCCATGTGGAGAGCCAGTTGGACGCCATGCACAGCCCCCAGGTGCAGCTGGGCTCCGGCGGCTACATCGTCATCGACCCCACCGAGGCCCTGGTCGCCATCGACGTGAACTCCGGGCGCGCCACCCGCGCGCGCAACATCGAGGAGACGGCGTTGAAAACCAACCTCGAGGCGGCCGCGGAGATCGCCCGCCAGGTGCGCCTGCGCGACCTTTCCGGGCTGATCGTCATCGATTTCATCGACATGGAGGTGGCGCGCAACAACGCCCAGGTCGAACGGCGGCTCAAGGAAAGCATGCGCAACGACCGCGCCCGTATCCAGTTGGGGCGGATCAGCCCCTTCGGGCTGCTCGAGCTGTCGCGCCAGCGGCTGCGCCCCAGTCTCATCGAAACCAGCTCCCAGCCCTGCCCCTACTGCGCCGGCACGGGGGTCCAGCGCTCCACGGAATCAACGGCGTTGTATGTCCTGCGCGCCCTCGAGGAGGAAGCCACCCGCCGCCGCTCCAGTCAGATCACCATCCACGTGCCGACGGCGGTCGCCATTTATATCCTCAATCAAAAGCGCACGGCCGTGGCCGACATCGAACGGCGCGGCAATTTCTCCATCCTTGTCGCCGCCGACGATTCCCTGATACCGCCGGATTACCGGATCGAACAGGTGACGGCGCGGCGGGGCCGGGCGGACGCCGACTCGGCAGCACCCAAGGCGGCCCGCCCGGCGGCCGAACCGCAGGCCGCGGGCGAGGAAGGAGAGGGCAAACGGCGCCGCCGGCGCCGGCCGCGCCGTCGCAAGCGGGGCGAAGAGGAGCGGGAATTGGCGGCCGACGCCGTGGCGCCCGACGAGCCGGCCGAGCCCGCCGCCGAGGCGCAAGAGGCCGGCGGCGTACCAGACGAGGTGCGCGCCGATGCGCCACCGGAGAAACGGCGGCGCCGGGGCCGGCGTGGCGGCCGGCGGCGGTCGCGCGCCACCCCCGCCCAGCCGGTCACGGCCGAAGAGCGGGCCGCAGACGCCGATGCGGCCGTTCCCGGCGAAAGCGCCGTCGTCGAGACGCCGCTCGCCCTGGTCGAGACCGCAGCCACGCCGGTGGACGGGGAGGCCGCCGCGTCCGGCGACGGCGAAGAGAAGCCGCCGGCCAGGAAGACCTCCGGGCGGCAACGCGCGGACAAGGGGACCACGGCAGGGCGGCGCGGCGCCAAGGGTACCCGCGGGCGCGCCCGCGCGAAGACGTCCGCCGCCGGCAAGGGCAAGGCCGAACCCGTGGACACCGCCGCCGGGGCACCGTCCGAGGACACCCAGGCTGCGGATAAGCCGGCATCCAGACGCCGGCTCACCCCCAGGGCCGCGGAAAGCGCCGCCACGGAAGCGCCGGCGATGGCGGCGGTGATCGCCACAGACGCCGCGTCCGAGGCCACCCGCAAGACCACGGTCATCGATATCGGCGCCGACGGGGGGTTGCCGGCGGCCCGTCCCCGGCGCAGCGGCTGGTGGCAGCGTCCGGCGAAGTAATACCAAGGAGCGCGGCCCGGTATTTTCTAGGGGCCGTGCCCGGCGTCTCGCGCATCCCATCCTAGTACTTACTTGCAGGCCGGCCGCGGGTCAGCGCCGCCATCGCTTAAGACGGCGGGCGGCGCCGGCCATGTCCTCGGTGGCGCCGGAAAACGAAAAGCGGACGAAGTGATTGCCGCGCCCGGGATCGAAGTCGGTTCCCGGCGTCGTCGCCACCCCGGTCTCGGCGAGCATGCGCTGACAGAAGTCCTGGCTGTCGTTGGTCATGTGGGCGACGTCGGCATAGAGGTAAAAGGCGCCTTCGGCGGCGGCCAGCTTGTCGAATCCGGCCTTGGGCAGTTCCTCGAGCAACAGCGCCCGGTTGCGCGCGTACCGTGCCACGTTGGCATCCAGCTCGGCGCGGCAGTCGAATACGGTGATGGCCGCGTGCTGGGAAAGGGCGGGCGGCGCAATGTACAGGTTCTGGGCCAGGCACTCCACCGGGCGCAACAGGTTTTCCGGCACGACGCACCAGCCGAGCCGCCAGCCGGTCATCGAATAGTACTTGGAAAAGCTGTTGACCACGATGGCGTCGTCGGTGAAGGCGAGGGCCGTCTCGGCACGTGCTCCATAGGTGATCCCGTGGTAGATCTCGTCGGAAATCAGGCGGATACCGCCGGCGGCGCAGTAGTGGACGAGGGCCTCGAGCTGATCGCGGTGGACCATGGTCCCGGTGGGGTTGGACGGGCTGGCGATGATCAGTCCGTCAAGCCGCCCGCCCGCGCGGTCCAGCACCTCGGGTGTCGGCTGGAAGTTGGTATCCGGCCCCACGGCCACGTTGACCGGCTCCACGTCCAGGGCCTTCAGGATGTTGCGGTAGGCGGGATAGCCGGGACTCGCCAGGGCCACCCGGTCGCCGGCCTCGAAGGCGCACAGGAACGCCACCACGAAGGCGCCCGATGAGCCCGTGGTGACCGCCACCCGCCCGGGATCCACGTCGACGCCGTAACAGTCGTGGTAGTGCCTGGCGAGGCGCCGCCTGAGCGCCGGCAGGCCCACGGCCTCGGTGTACCCCAGGGTGTCCGTCTCCAGGGCCGCCTTGGCCGCGTCGAGGACGGGGCCGGGCGCGCCGGTGGCCGGCTGGCCGACCTCCAGGTGCAAAACATCTTCGCCCCGCGCCGCCCTCTCGTTGGCGGCGCGCAACATGTCCATGGCGATGAAAGGCGGGATGGACGCGCGCCGGGCGATTTTGAGAGCCATGATCAGCGCTCCTTGGTATCACTCTTCGACGGCCTTGGCCAAACCGAAGCCGCGCGGATCGGCGCGCACGGCGCAGGTTTGCGGCTCCTGCGGCAATCCACCGGAACAAAATGCCACGTTGACCAGCCCCAGGGCCACGGTGGGGGCAACTTGATGACCGCGCTCGGTCAGGGATTTGAGCACGGTTTCGCTGATCCCCTGCTCGTAATAGGTCAGATCGGGGACGCCGCCGTGATGCAGGCGCTTGGCGGACATGGCGTCGTCCAACCGGCCCCCGAACAGGATCGGGGCCATCACGTTCAACAGGGCGGTGGGGGCCGCCACCCCGCCCGACGCCGCCGCCGCGGCATAGAACTGGTTGTCTTTTTCGCTCATCACCACCATGGGACCCAGGGATATCGGACCGCGTCCCCCCCGCCCCGGCAGCGCCGCCATGAGGATCCCCGTGCCCTTGGCGACCCGGCCGGTGCCGAACAGATTGTTCAGGGTCAGGGCGCAGGCCACCGCCGAGCCGTGGCGGTCCACCACCACGAAGCTGGTGGCGGCCGGATTCTCAGGGCGCGCAACCGGCGCCGGGTCCAGCTCCGCCGCCGGCACGTGGCGGTCGCGCCGGTAACTGGCCATCAGCGACGTGATGCGCGCCTCGGAAACCAGCTTTTCGGGCGCGACGGTGCTCGTCCCGTCGCCGCGCAGCCACCGTGCGCGGTCGGCGAAGGCGCGCAGCGCCGTCTCCACGACCAGGTGGGGCCGTTCCCCGTCCGCCACGTTCTCGTAGCGGTCGTCCTGGACCAACATGGCCCACATCTCGGCCGCCACCGCTCCCGCCGCCGCCGGCGGCGCCACCAGGTGCATGGTCCCGTCGCCGAACGTGACCTTGATCGTATCCCGCCACACCGGGGCGTAAGCGCGCAGGTCCTCCACACCGAGTGATCCGCCGGCCCGCTCCACCGCCGCCACCAGCCGGCGCGCCATCGGCCCCTGGTAGAAGCTGCCCGGGCCTTGGCTGCTCACCAGCGACAGGGTCGCCGCCAGGTCGCCCTGGACTAAGACGTCCCCTTCCCCGACCAACCCCCGTCCGTCCTTGCGGCCGAATACGCGCCGGGTTTCGGGCTCCATGAGCAGGGCCTTTTCCACCTTCGCCAGATCGCGGGCGAAGGCGCGGGAGACCTGGACGCCGAAACGGGCCATGTTCGCGGCCGGCGCCACCACCTGCGACCAGCGCAGGCGCCCGTACTTGGCGTGCAGGGCGGAAAATCCGCGCACGTTGCCGGGAACGGCGCTGGGCCGGGCCGCCGTCGGCGGCACCGTTCCCGGAGCCACGGCGAGGAAGTGCAGGGCCCTGGTGGTTTCCGTCTCGATGTCTTCGACCACGCAGACGCCGCCGCCGCCAAGGCTGGCCGAGGACGGCTTGGTGACCGCCAGGGCGAAATAGACGGCCGTCGCCGCATCCGCCGCGTGGCCGCCGGCGCGCAGGATTTCGTATCCGACCAGGGCGGCGCGCGGCTCGTCCGCCGCCACACCGCCGAGGAACGTTCCCGCCACGCCGGCGGGCTGCGGCTCGCCGAGGCCAAGGGCATCGCCCGCCGCGGCACAGCCGCCAAGCAGCAGTGCGCACAGGACCGCCGCAATTTGACGCCGTCCCCGGCCCTCATTAGATTGATCGGTACCCATAAGGTTGAGAATCTTGTTGAAACGCATTGCTTTCCCGGTCGCCGTTTCGGTGTTCGCCGCCGTGTGCCTGTGGGCTCCGGCGGAGGCCGGCGCACAACGGCTCTCGTTTATTCGGGACGCCGAAATTGAAAATACCATCCGCACGTACGCGGCGCCACTTTTCCAGGCCGCCGGCCTGGAGCCATCCGACGTGCGCATCTATCTCGTCAACGACCGGTCCCTGAATGCCTTCGTGGCGGGCGGGCAAAGGTTGTTCATCAACACCGGCCTGATCATGCGCAGCAAGCACGCCGGCCAGGTGATCGGCGTAATCGCCCATGAAACGGGCCATATCGCCGGCGGCCACCTGTCGCGCCTGCACGCGGCCATCGCGAACAACACCGCCCAGTCCATCCTGGCCCTGCTGATCGGGGCCGCCGCCGCCATCGGCACCGGCCGCGCCGACGTGGGCGGCGCCATCATCGCCGGCGGGCAAAGCATGGGCATTCGCTCGTTCCTCCTTTACAGCCGCACCCAGGAGTCGGCGGCGGACCAGGCGGCGCTCAGGTTCCTCGACGCCACCGGCCAGTCCTCGCGCGGACTGCTGGAGTTCATGGAAGTCCTCGGCGGCCAGGAACTGTTGAGCGCCGACCGCCAGGACCCCTACCTGCGCACCCATCCGCTGACCCGGGAGCGGATCGACGCCGTGCGCGAGCATCTGTCCCGATCGCCCAACAGGGATAAACCGCAGCCCACCCGGATCCGGGAAATGCACCGCCGGATGCTGGCCAAGCTCTACGCGTTCCTGGAGCCCTTCCCGAGAACCCTGCGCCGCTACGCCGAATCCGATACCGGTCTCGACGCCCGCTACGCCAGGGCCGTCGCGTACTACCGCAAACCGGACCTGGGGAAGGCCCTGCCCCTGGTCGACGGCCTCATCGCCGAGCGCCCGGAGGACCCGTATTTCCACGAGTTGAAGGGGCAGATGCTGTTCGAGAACGGACGGGCGGCCGAGGCCCTGAAGCCTTACGAAACGGCCGTGCGGCTGTTGCCCCGCTCGCCTCTTTTGCGCCGCGGACTGGCCCAGGTCCAGCTCGAACTCGGGGACCCGGCCCTGCTCGAGCCGGCAATCCGCAACCTGCGCGCCGCCGTGCGACACGACGCCGAGGCCCCGTTCACCTGGCGCCAGCTCGCCATCGCCTATGGGCGCCGCGGCGATATGGGCATGAGCGCCGTGGCCCTGGCCGAGGAAGCCCTGCTCAAGGGCGATGCGCGCCAGGCCCGCTATCACGCCGGCAAGGCCGATAAACTGTTGCCCCGCGGCTCGATCGGCTGGCTGCAGGCGCAGGATATCCTGCAGGCGGCGAAGAAGAGGAAGGAGTGACGCCCGCCCCTTGACCGCCCGGGCGGGTTTCCCGGCCGCCGCGCCGACGGCCAATCAATTCTGCGTGATGCCCCCCGGCCGGCGCCTTGCCCTTGTGCCCCGGCGATGTCCGGCGCATCATGTCCCGGCCCCATGACTCCCAGAAAGGAAGGTTGCGCATGAGACTTGCCGGTATGCTGGGCGCCGTTCTCGCCGTCTTCGTCCTTGGCGCGTCCCCGGCCGCCGCCGCCGAGGATGCCCTGAGCCCCGGGCAGAAGCGCGCCGTCGAGGAAGTGGTGCGCGAGTACCTGCGCCGCAACCCGGAGGTCCTGCTCGAGGCCATCGGGGCGATACGCGCGAAGCGCGAGGCCAAACAGCAGTCGAATGTCCGGAAGAACCTCGTCTCCCTGCGCGGCGAGCTGGAAAACGATCCGACCTCGCCGGTCGGCGGCAATCCCCAGGGCAACGTGACCATCGTCGAGTTCTTCGATTACCAGTGTCCCTACTGCAAGCGGGTTTTACCCGCGGTGCAGACCCTGCTGAAAACCGATGGCAACATCCGTTACGTGTTCAAGGAATTCCCCATCCTCGGCCCGCAATCGGTGGTCGCGGCGCGCGCCGCCCTGGCCGCCTGGAAGCTGGACAGGGACAGGTACGTGCCCTTCCATACCGCCCTTATGCAATCCAGGGGCCGCCTCAGCGAACGAAAGATCCTGGACGTCGCGGCGGAAATCGGCCTCGACGTGGAAAGGCTGCGCGCCGCCATGGCCGATCCCGGGATCGACAAGGTCTTGGCAAGGAACGCCGAACTGGCCAGGGCCCTGGACATCAACGGCACACCGGCCTTCGTCATCGGTGAGAAGGTGGTCCCCGGCGCCGTGGACCTGGAAACGCTGACGGCCCTGGTTTCGCAGGCACGCGGGGGGTAATACCAAACCCGCGCCCGCGGGAGGGCCGGCGTCAGCAGCGCGGCGGCGGGATGATTTCGATCTTTTCCATGGTCATGACCACCGTCAACTGCGGGTAGTCGACCACCACCCGCGGCACCACGCCGTTGTCCAGCTGCAGGACCTCGATCTCGTACTCCGGCGCCGCCGCCCGGCTGTCCAGCGGATAAAACGCCATGCGGATGTTCCAGCCCGGGCGCTGAACCAGCGCCCCCAACCCTTTTTTCCCGTGCCCGCCGGACTCCATGCGCCGTCCGATGAAGGCGATCACCTTGCGCGCACCTTGCCCGTCGGTACCGTCGAACACGATGCGCGGCGCCTGGCGGTCGCCGGCCAGCGCCCGCTCGATCAGCCAGGCCGTGTGACCGGCGGGAAACAGCGTCCCCTCGGGAAGGGCCATGGTCTTGCCGGGCGGCACCTTGAACGTGGCCCGGCCCGGTTTGCCGGCGGCGCCCAACTTGGCCTCGCCCTTGAAGCCCTCCACCTGCCGGCCCATGGTGTTGCGCACGGCGAAGCGGTACGATTTTCCGTCCAGGGATTCCCAGCCGGCGGAACGGATGTCCTGCTTGACCGTCCCGCCCGCCGCGGTGCCCATGTCCATGGACAGTTCCTGGGTCATGATCCAGCCGTCGCAGGTTTTCTCCAGCGCTATTTTCGCCGCGCCGCGGACATCCACGAACCCGGCGTTGGCCCGCACCGATCCCAGCTTGACGGAATAGATGGCGCGGTGGGGCACAAGCCCGGCGGCCGCCGGCGCGGCGGCTACAAGCCCGACGACAAGGGCGGCGGCCAGGGCCAGGGCACGGAGGGGAAGACTAAGGGACACGCGGGCAATCCTTTCCATGACGGCAGCGTACCATAGAGCCTGCTGCGCCCGGCGCAACGCCGTTGTCGCGCCGTGGCCGCGATTTCGCGGGCCGGACGCCCGGCCCCGGGGGATCGGTCCGCGCAGTAGCCGCAGCGCGCGATCGTCGGATCGATGGCAAGGCGCCTGGCAGCTTGCCGCCCGCCGACTATCGCCCGGTATCCCAATTCATCACCTCGAGATACATACAAGGCCGCAAAGGGGCGCGGAGGAAGGAAAAGAACCGGTGCACCGCCGGGCATAAAATGTATGCTGCAAACCAAACCACGCCACATGCTCCAGGATCCCGCAACCCCATGCCCGCGACGCTGAGGACCATCAGCCCGGTGGACGGCCGCGTCTACGTGGAGCGGCCCTACGCCACCGAAACCGGGATCGCCGGGGCCCTTGCCCGCGCCGTCCGCGCCCAGGCGGCGTGGAAGGAGGTGGCGGTGGCCGAGCGCGCGGCGCTCTGTTCCGGGGCCGTCGACGCCCTGGTCGCCGACACCACCGCCATCGCCGAGGAGATCACCTGGCAGATGGGCCGGCCCATCCGGTCCGCGCCCGGCGAGGTGCGCGGCCTCGAGGAACGCGCCCGGCACATGATCGCCATCGCGCCGGAGACCCTGGCCGACGTCCGGTGCGCGCCCAGGGACGGATTCACCCGCTTCATCCGCCGCCAGCCCTTAGGCGTGGTGTTCACCATCGCGCCGTGGAACTACCCGTACCTGACCGCGGTCAACTCGGTGGTGCCGGCGATCATGGCCGGCAACGCGGTGATCCTCAAGCATTCGGCGCAGACGCCCCTGTGCGCCGAACGCTTCGCCAAGGCCTTCGCCGCCGCCGGCCTGCCCGAAGGCGTGTTCCAGTACCTGCACCTGAGCCACGCCGATACCGAACGCATGATCGGTGCGCCCGAGGTGGACTTCGTCGCCTTCACCGGTTCGGTCGCCGGCGGCGACATGGTGGAGACGGCGGCGGCCGGGCGCTTCATCGGCATCGGCCTGGAATTGGGCGGCAAGGACCCGGCCTACGTGCGCGCCGACTGCGATCTGGAGCACGCCGTCGGGGCGCTGGTGGACGGCGCCTTTTTCAACTCCGGGCAGTCGTGCTGCGCCGTCGAGCGCATCTATGTCCACGCCGACGTCTTCGCGCCGTTTACCGAAGGCTTCGCCGGCCTGGTGCGCGGCTACAGGCTCGGCGATCCCGTGGACGGCGGGACCACCCTCGGGCCCATGGTGCGCAACCGCGCGGCGGACCACGTGCGCGGCCAGATCCGGGCGGCGCTGGACGCCGGCGCCAGGGCCCTGATCGACACTTCCGCCTTCCCCGCCGACACCGGGGATTCGCCCTATCTGGCGCCCCAGGTGCTCCTCGACGTGGACCACTCCATGGCGGTGATGCGCGAGGAAAGCTTCGGCCCCGTGGTCGGCATCATGAAGGTTGCCTCCGACGAAGAGGCCATTACGCTGATGAACGACAGCGCATTCGGCCTGACCGCGTCGGTGTGGACCGCCGACGAGGACGCGGCCACGCGCATCGGCGCCGAGGTCGAGACCGGCACCTGGTTCATGAACCGCTGCGACACCCTGGACCCGGCCCTGGCCTGGACCGGGGTCAAGCGGTCGGGGCGCGGGTGCACCCTCTCGGTGATCGGCTACGGGCACCTGACCCGGCCCAAGTCGTTCCACTTGAAGACCGCTGTTTAGCCCGCGGCGTCGGCCCTCGCCGCAACGCGGGCGTCCTTGGAGGAAACAAAAGCATGAGCGAAGACCTCGACCGATTGAGCGCACGTTGGCACTACCCGACGTCGGTGCGTTTCGGCGTCGGGTGCATCGCCGAGCTGGCCCGCGCCTGCAGGGGGCTCGGCATGTCCCGGCCCCTGCTGGTGACCGACCCGGGGCTCGCCCGGCTGCCCATGGTCGGGGACGCCGTCGCCGCCAACGAAAGCGCCGGTGTACCGACCGCGGTGTTCAGCGACGTCAAGGGCAACCCGGTGAAACGGAACGTCGACGACGGCTTGGCGGTCTTCCGCGACGGCGGCCATGACGGCGTCATCGCCTTCGGCGGCGGCAGCGCCCTGGACGCCGGCAAGACCATCGCCCTGATGGCCGGCCAGAAGGGGTCCCTGTGGGACTACGCCGACGTGGACGGCAAGTGGAAAGGGATCGATGCCGGGGCCATGGCGCCGGTGGTGGCGGTGCCGACCACGTCGGGCACCGGCTCCGAGGTCGGGCGCGCCGCGGTCATCATCGACGAGGCCACGCACACCAAGAGGATCCTTTACCACCCCGCCATGATGCCGGGCACGGTCATCGCCGATCCGGCGCTGGTCGCCGGGCTGCCGCCCCACATCACCGCGGCCACCGGCATGGACGCCTTCGCCCACTGCCTGGAGGCCTACTCGGCGGCGCAATACCACCCCATGGCCGACGGCATCGCCCTGGAAGGCATGCGTTTGGTCAAGGAGTGGCTGCCGGTGGCGGTGCTGGACGGCGCCAACCTGACGGCGCGCGCCCACATGATGGCCGCCGCCACCATGGGGGCGGTGGCCTTCCAGAAGGGCCTCGGCGCCATCCACGCCCTCAGCCACCCGGTGGGGGCGGTGTACGATACCCACCACGGGCTCACCAACGCGGTGTTCATGCCCTACGTGCTGGCCTTCAACCGCGACGCCATCGCCGGGCGCATGGAGCGCCTGGCCCGCTATCTGAACCTGCCCGACCCCTCGTTCTCCGGCGTCATGGACTGGGTATTGGCCCTGCGCGCCGAGCTGGACATCCCCCACACGGCCAGGGAGCTCGGCGTCGAGGAGGACCGCCTGGACGAATTGTCCGAAATGGCCGCCCGCGACCCGACCGGCGTCGACAACCCGGTCCCGGTGGGCGCGCCGGAATTGAAGCGGATATACGAGGCGGCGTTCGCGGGCCGGGTGGGGTGAGGGATGGCGGCGTCCCGCCGCCGCCCTACCGCCTCTCCCCCATGGCCGGGAGCACCAGGCGCTGGATCCAGTTGCGCACCTCGAGGCGCCGCACGTCCTCGTTCATCACGTCGTCGTCGATGCCGAGCAGCCAGGCGATGTCGCGGCGCGCCGGGTCCTGGTGCAGGGCCTCGAGGTGGTTCACGTACGCCTCGCCCGCCTGGCGGTCCTTGAAGAACCCCTGTTCGGTTAAAATCTCCAGGCGGCAAAAGACCAGCCGCGCCATCTCGTGCAGGTCGTATTCGGGGTGGTACTGGAGGCCCCAGAAGGTTCCGCCCTGGTAGGTGACCGAGACCGCCTGCACCCGGGTAAACGCGTTCGACGCCAGCACCACCGCGCCGGGAGGCAGGTGCGTGACCTCGTCCACGTGGCTGATGAAGCCGTCGAACACCGAGGCCTTGCCCGCGTACAGGGGGTGGCCGCGTCCCTCCGCCGTCAACGCGATCTTGCGCGCGATGCCCATCTCGCGGCCGTGGGGATTGGCCCCGACCGAGCCGCCGGCGGCGACCACGGCGATCTGGGCCGCCCAGCAACTGCCGAAGCTGGGCACGCCCGACGCGAACGCGGCGCGGGCGAAGTCGATCTGGGCGCGCACCTCGGGCACATCGTCATAGATGGTCAGGCTGCACCCGGTCCAGGCGATGCCGTCGTACCCGGCCAGCGCCGCGCCCTCGGGCAGGGCGGTGCCGGGATCGCACGGAAACAGGACGTCGCACCGCGCGCCGGGCTGGACCTGCCCGATCATGGCCGCATACAGGTCGACTTC
>Ga0209997_10000257_pt1 | contig 17160 bp, 21 predicted proteins | sample CR04metaG_FD_182079 | JGI IMG/M metagenome (GOLD analysis project Ga0209997, IMG submission 182079) | Deep subsurface microbial communities from Mariana Trench to uncover new lineages of life (NeLLi) - CR04 metaG (SPAdes) (version 2) | ecosystem: Environmental > Aquatic > Marine > Ocean trench...
CCTTCCGGGACTTTTCTGATGACTTCAGCGCCACATTGATTGCAATATCTCATTGTTTTTACAGTATATTGTTTTGATCTAGACCATTATCTACTCTATTCTGGTATCACCGTCATTTGTCCAGGGTGGACTGACAATTGCAATAAAAATCAAGGGTTCGTTTCCAATATTTTCGATACACTGGATCGCCTCTGCAGGCACCATAATAACATCACCTGCCGCCACCTCATTTTTTTCATTTTCAATCCTCATACGACCATGGCCCTACAATATGTGGTAAACCTCAGTCTGTTTCAGTTTATGTTGATAGCTTTGCTGACCTATATCTACCGTCGCAAGTGCTAGTGAATAAGGCAAGTCAACGGGATCATTCTTAGGATGTAATAATTCGCGTATCTCACAACCATCATTTGCAACAAACGCATCACACGCTGAGGTTTTTTTTACAAACACGGAGACCTCCTATATAAAGTCAATATGGCAAATTATATCGGCAATAGAGACTTTAAACACGATTCAGAATCCTGTACTGGTGTCCTTGTTACAAATCTTGGCACACCAGACGCGCCGACACCTTCGGCCCTAAGGCGCTATCTTGGAGAGTTTCTGGCAGATCCCCGTGTTGTTGAAGTACCGAGGTTCATTTGGTGGTTTATTTTACATGGCGTCATTTTACGACATCGACCAAAACATTCTGCTGCTGCTTATAAAAAAATATGGACAGAATCAGGCTCACCTTTGTTGGCTATTTCAAAAAGACAGGCGACTGCTATCCAAAAATATCTTGATGACCATACAACAGATAAATTCCATGTGAAGTTAGCCATGCGTTATGGCAAGCCATCAATCCAGTCAGGACTGAAAAAACTTCAGCAAGCCAATGCAAAAAAAATTATTCTCATGCCCCTTTATCCGCAATACTCTGCATCAACAACGGCATCAACATTTGATGCCGTTGTTGATGTTCTGAAAACCTGGCGTGACATACCCGAATTACATCTGGTCAAGCATTATCATGACATGCCTGACTATATTGATGCACTTGCTGAAAGCATTAATGAACATTGGCAGCAAAATTATCGCGCTGAAAAATTATTGTTCTCATTTCATGGCATCCCAAAAGCTTATTTCGACGCCGGTGATCCTTACTATTGTGAATGTCGCAAAACAGCCAGGCTAGTCGCTGAAAAATTAAACCTGAATGAAGAGGAATGGATATTGACTTTTCAATCGCGCTTCGGGCCTAAAGAATGGCTCAAACCCTACACCGATGTGACTTTAAAAGAGCTAGCCTCAACAGGCACCAAAAACGTAGATATTATATGTCCTGGTTTTTCTGCGGATTGCCTCGAAACACTTGAAGAAATTAATATACGATACCGAGATCTCTTTCTTCAAGCCGGTGGTGAAAAGTTCACATACATCCCCGCACTCAACGACCGCCCATCGCATATTCATGCCCTGGCAAACATCATTCTAAAACACGCCTAGAGTGTATTTTTAGAAACCCAGGGCCGAGAAAATCAAGGAGTTTCTGCACGTCTATCAAACGTCACCCTTCTATCAATACTGTCTCTACGCTCAGGTCCGCTATAGTTAGCATACTCCGAGTATCATGCTGGAACCATTTTCTCTGCGATCACTTTTCAATCTTCGGCCAGCGCTTATTCGACGTTCTTCTTGAGCCATAACATACCCTCCATTTATCTCATAAATTTAAACCCAAATTTGAGCAATCCTGTCACGTAAGGATGACATAAAAATCTGAATTGACAAGTCAGATCGAGGGGGGAAATCCCGAATTTTTGCTATTCTTCGGCTTTATTAACTTCCAGATAACCCCTCTAGATTAAGATTGGTTCTCTTTCAGAAATTTTTTATCACTTCAATATTTCAACTCCTTTCCAGAAAGCAACATAATTTTTGATGTGTTCTGCTCCCGTCTCTGGCTGAGGGTAATACCAGGCTGCCTCCTGATTAAGATCGTTATTGACCTTGATATCATAATAACTGGCACGTCCTTTCCAGGAACAGACAGTATGCGCCTTGCTTTTGATAAAATATTCCTTGTTTATCGAATCTGCAGGAAAATAATAATTCCTCTCCACAATTTCGCATTGATTACTCTCTGCCAGCACAACACCTTTCCAGACCGCTTTAGACATCATCATTCTCCCAGAATCAGTCTCTTTGAATCGTCACGATAATATTCCTCGTATGCGCATTAAACCGGTGCTCCCACAGGTAAATTCCTTGCCATGCCCCAAGCAGACATCGTCCTTTTGCAATCGGGATCGTTAGACTCGAACTGGTCAATACGCTGCGTATGTGCGCTGGCATATCGTCGGGGCCTTCTGCTCGATGTCTGAATAGCGGGTCACCATCCCTGACCAATTGTTGCATGAAGTTTTCCAGATCTGACCGAACATCTGAATCAGCATTCTCACAAAGAATGAGTGAGGCGCTAGTATGCTGTATAAACAGGTTGCACAAGCCAGTTTCAACATTAGATTGACTGATAAATTTTTCAACTTCGGCGGTGATATCGACCATACTCCTCCCTTGCGTCTTGATTCTGATTGTTTCCTGCATGATTACTTACCTAACAACTTCTCAATTTGATTATATAGATCCAGAATATGGCGTGTGTTAGTTCCAAGATCACCGTGTCCCTTTCTCGAACTCGAACGTATATACAAGTGATTCCTGTTTTCTGTTATAGGCAATAGTCTGATATAGATGTCATCCTGATATCCAAATAAAGGTGTTGTTGCGACAGCATGCAGTGTATATGCCTGATCACGCTGACTATCAATCTTCCAGCCCAATTTGTCCATCGACACCTTCAATAATGAAAAGAACTGGTCTGTGGGGTAACGATATTCGCGAATGTCCAGTTCAGGATAAGGGGATTCATGGACTGTTTCCGCGACATTCGTCATCAGATAATGTTGCAATCGTGTCGTGAAACCGGGCGGATCAGTCCACGGAAGATCGTTATTTATGAAAGCGCTAAGGATCAAGACCATAGGAATGCTTATCAAACAGAGGACAATAACAATTATCTTGGTTAACATAGATCAACTTACCATCCGGGTGATTATTCATCAGTCAGGTATTTAATTATGAAATTCATTAGAAATTTATCAATCCTTTTATTTTGCATATTGCTTCTCGCTTGTAGTCGCGTGACAGAGGATAACTACGATCGAATCGAAAGTGGCATGGAGGAAGCTGCCGTAATTAAAATTCTTGGCAACCCTGATGAATCTTCAAGCATGGGGATTGGATCCTTGTCGGGAAAATCTTCTGTGTGGGATGATGGTAAAGCAAGAATCAGCATTCAGTTTTTCAATGACAAGGTAAAACTCAAGAATTTTGGTGCCTCGGAAAAAGAAGGTACTTAATTGAATGAATTCAACTCCTCGTTATTCAGTCTGTTAGAACAGCATTCTCAACCCAATGCACGCCAGGACGATCGCAAAAATACGCTTTAAAGAATTAACTGGCATGGTATGCGCGAGTTTTGCGCCAACGGGCGCAAACAATACACTGGTTACAAGTATCGCTACCGCAGCTGGCCAATAGACATATCCGATGCTATTTTCTGGAAGATTGCTGTAATCCAGCCCGGTAAAAATCATCGTCAGGGTGCCCGCCAAAGCGATCGGGAAACCACATGCAGATGAGGTTGCTACCGCCTTATGAATATCTACCTGACACCATGTCAAAAACGGTACAGTCAACGTCCCACCACCTATACCCATGATGGTTGATAAAGTCCCGATACCTCCTCCCGCAAGGATCATTCCATTTCTTCTCGGCAAGGCTCTTTGTGTTGTCGGTTTCACTGCAAAACCAATTTGACATGCAACAAAAATTTCAAAAATTCCAAATGCTCTTCTCAGAATATCACTGGACAAATAATCAGCGATGAATGCACCCAGGATTGCGCCCATTATAATTCCCGGCGTTAGAAGGAATACCTTTGGCCATAAGACAGCCTTGTGCTTATGGTGTGCATAACTTGAAGATACCGAAGTAAATACGATAGTAAACAGGGAAGTTGCAACCGCAAAATGCATCAGAACATCAGCAGGTAAGCCCTGCCATGTAAAAATAAACAGAAGCGAGGGCACAATGATTATTCCCCCACCTAGTCCGAGCAAGCCTCCAACTACCCCTGCAACCACGCCTAGCAGGAGATAAGCAGGCCAGATGAATAAGTCAGTCAACTTCTCCCCCGTGTTCCGCTTGTTTAGTCATGCTGACCATTATGGCATAGGTGGTGATTGAGGGATAAAAGTGGTGTCGGAGCACTAAAAAAATAATGTTTGCCATAAAAAACTCGATATAAATAAAAATTGTTGATACTTTGCTTCTCTCTATGAGTTTTCCCCCGCAAAACAATTTTTTATCAAAAGGAATGCTGCCTGTTTCCAGAGCGGCTATGGTCTGGTCGTTACTATCATTAATCATTATTTTTTCACTACTCCCAGTCAGTCTCCAGGTTTCAGCAGCAACGATCGGGGAACAACGTCAACAGTATCTTGATGCCCAAAAGGCGCTGAAGGCTGGCAAGATTAAAACCTTTGCAACGCTCGCTGAAAAACTCAAAACATATCCACTTTATCCTTACCTGCGGTATAACTACCTGCGACCTAGACTTCACAAAATTGATAATACGGAAATTAGGGATTTCATTACCTCATATCCTGAATTCATCTCTACAGATTCATTGAAAACAAGCTGGCTAAAGCAGCTTGCCAAACAGGGAAAGTGGCAAATTTTTCTTGACAACTACACCCCGCAAAAAGATCTCAAACTACGTTGTCAACAGTTGCAGGGGCGCATAAATACCAATAATTATACTTATCTGCTGGAAGACACCCGGACGCTCTGGTTAACAGGAAAATCATTGCCCCCCCAATGTAATAAAGCCTTTGAACGACTCTACAAAAGCGATCTGATGACAAATGAACTGGTATGGGAACGTATACGATTAGCAATGGATAATGGTAAAACGGGGCTGGTGAACTATCTTCGTAAACATCTGGATAAAGACTACAAGACCTGGGCAAAGCGATGGGTTGCAATTCACCATAACCCATCGGTGGGGACTAAAAACCCACAGTATCCGGACACCGCTATTGCACGAGAAATCTTACTTTATGGCATAAAGCGACTGACCGGACAAAATATTAATAGATCATTAATCAATTGGAAAACACTGCAAGATAATTACAATTTTACACCTGCAGAAATAGATAGAGTTGATCTCGTCATTACCGTACGTGCAGCGAAAAACAAACACCCTAAGGCTGCTGAGCTATTAGATAATTTGAACCCGGCGCTGGACAGTGACGAAATATTTCATTGGCGTCTCCGAACCGCACTCAAAAACCAGAACTGGCAAAGACTTTATCAATGGACAAAGGGTGAGCCGCCAGAAATAGCATCCGTCAAATATCGTTGGATCTACTGGCGCGGCAGGGCGCTTGAACAAATTGGAGAGTTTGAAAAGGCGCAGGCATCTTACGCTTCAATCGCGGATCAGCGTGACTACTATGGGTTCCTTGCGGCAGATCGCATCGGGTCAGAATATCAAATGCATCATTTTCCCTTACCGGAAGATATTGAGGCAAAAAATAAAATTGCACATATGCCAAGTATACGTCGGGCCAGGGAGTTATTTATCCTATATGGTGATTACAGGGCCAGACGTGAGTGGCAATATGCCTTACGTTCTATGACCAATTACCAGAAGCAAATAGCAGCAAGACTCGCCTCGGAATGGGGTTGGTACGATCGCGCTATTTTTACCATGGCTGCTGCACATGCCTATGATGATTTAGAGCTCAGATTTCCAATCACCTACCGCGATGATATAGAAAAATATGCGAAAAAAAGGAATCTGGATATCGGCTGGATATTTGCCTTAATGAGATCGGAAAGCGCATTTATGGAAAAGGTCAGATCACCTGCAGGTGCATTAGGCCTCATGCAGATCATGCCAGCCACGGGTAGATTAACCGCCAGAAAAATTGGCTTGAAAAAATTTCGTACCAGTGATCTCCTGATTGGCAAAAAGAACATTATGATTGGCACAGCCTATATGAAAGAGATGCTAGACAAATTTAATGGTAATCGCATATTGGCGACTGCATCCTACAATGCGGGTCCTGGACGATCAGTTAAATGGTCCCCCAGAAAAGATTGCAAAGAACCTGATATATGGGTGGAACAAATTCCATTCAATGAAACCAGAGCCTATGTGAAACGTGTAATGTTTTATGCCAGTATTTACGACTGGCGTCTAAATCAACAGATCACCCCGCTTAAACAAAGAATGACAACAATCTATCCCTATAACCCAAAAGCAGCTGTAAAACCATTTACCATGAGTTGTTCCGAATAGTTGAATTTAACATTACTCACCACTCGATACTGTAAACAGGGTTTCTTAGCACCGTTGATAATTAATAGGAAATGGCACCATTGCAACAGGATACTTTTCTATACCCCCTTTAGGGGTATATTCACCCCACATGGGGGTACTGAGGCCCTTGTAGGCAACCGAGGTCTTGCGTATCGCATTTTGTGTTTCGTCACTTTGTCGGGCCAGGCCAAGCCAGTGATGAGATGGCTCGTGCAAAGCTTTCCTATAAACTATAATGCTTGACGATGGAAATATATCTTGTGGGTGGTGCAGTCCGTGACAAATTGCTTGGCAAACCAGGCAAAGACAATGACTGGGTTGTCGTTGGAAGTACACCGCAAGAGATGGAAACCCAAAATTTTAAGGCCGTTGGTAAAGACTTTCCCGTCTTTTTACATCCCGAAACAAAAGAAGAATATGCCCTGGCACGAACTGAAAGAAAAACAGGGAAAGGCTACAAAGGCTTTACGTTTCACACATCCAAAGATGTTACGCTGGAAGAAGATCTGGCACGACGCGATTTAACTATCAATGCCATTGCCGAAGATAAAGAGGGGTGTTTAATCGACCCCTTTAACGGCAGGGAAGATCTTGAAAACAGAATTCTGCGTCATGTATCACCGGCCTTTGTAGAAGATCCTTTACGTCTACTCAGGGTTGCACGTTTCGCCGCGCGTTTTGGCTTCCGCATTGCACCAGAAACTATAGCCCTCATGCGAGAGATTTCAGCATCAGGCGAGCTTGAAGCACTGGTCCCCGAAAGAGTCTGGAGTGAACTGGAACGGGCTATGGGAGAAACCTACCCGTCACGTTTTATACTGGCATTACGCGCCTGTCATGCGCTGGACATTCTTCTTCCAGAGGTTGATCAACTGTTCGGTGTCCCTCAGCCAAAAAAACATCATCCGGAGGTTGATACTGGGATCCATACCTTAATGGCGCTAAACCAGGCCACGCGTCTGAGTAATGATCCACATATTCGATTTGCGGCTCTGGTTCATGATTTGGGAAAAGGGACAACAGCTAAAGATAAGTTACCTGGCCACCACGGTCATGAAGAACGTGGTGTAAAATTAATTGAAAAACTTTGCGCACGTTACCGTGCGCCCAATCAATATAGAAACTTGGCAATACAGGTCTCCAGACATCACTTGACCTGCCATCGTATAGAGGAAATGCATGCCGATACAATTCTGAAAAAACTGGAGTCCTTGGATGCATTTCGAAGACCAGAACGTTTTGATCAATTTCTGATCTGTTGCGAAGCCGACGCCCGGGGTCGTACAGGTTTTGAAGATCGTGCCTATCCACAGGCAGGCTATTTTAAAAAAGCTTTAGATGCTGCAAATAGTATTGATACCGAATCGCTCAATCAACAGGGTCTCAAAGGCAAAACCATGGCAGACGCCATCAGAAAAGAAAGATTGAATTCGATAAGTGAAGCGCTAGCCCTCGGAAGATAATTTAATTGCCGTATACTGAATGTAAATCAAGAATTTATCAGTTACCCTGATCTTGCGAACTATTTTTTAATATGGTTTTTTTCAAACGGGGAGAATATTTTCATGAGTGAGCCAATCCGAGCTTCAGATAAGCCTTTTGTTGTTGAAGTCGAGGCAGGTAAATCCTATTACTGGTGTGCATGTGGGAGAAGCAATACGCAGCCTTTTTGTGATGGTTCTCACGTCGATACAGATTTCAGTCCTGTTCAATATGATGCAACTGAATCAACAACGATTTATTTCTGTGGGTGCAAAGTAACGAAAAACCAACCCCTATGCGATGGTAGCCACAAGGGCTAAAATTTATCATAATAAATAATAGAGTAATACACTCCCCAATAAAAAACGATAAATGACATAAGGAAGCATACCTGTTTTTTCAACAAATCTTAAAAACAGGTCAATCGTTAAACATGCTACGAGCCATGAAACAATAAACACGATGGCAAAAGAGATCGGATCAGCTTCACTCCCTTTACTGATGAGCGCAAATGTTTCATAACACCCCGCAAGAAATATCACGGGAATAGATAAAAGGAATGAAAAACGCGCTGCTGTTTTTCTGTTAAGACCGAGTATTAACCCGGCCGTCATGGTGATGCCAGATCTTGATGTGCCGGGAATTAAGGCCAGTATTTGTGCAAGTCCAATCCAGATAATGTCTTTCAGGCTCAGATTTTTATCATCCCGATCTTGCTCACCACTTGCATCAGACCACCAGAGCAAAAGTCCGAATAAAATCGTTGCGATTGCAATGATAAGCGCATCTCGAAAATAGTTCGCGATAAGATCATGCCCAAAGAAACCAACCACAGAAATAGGGATTGTCGCAAAGATAAGGAACCAGAATAATCGGGCATTAAGGTCATTGTCTTGCCAGGGTACCGACTTGAACCCTTCAGAAACAATACCTTTCAAGTCTCTGCGGAAGTAAATGACTACCGCGATCAATGTGCCAAAATGCGCTGCGACATCAAGCACCAGGCCTTGATCCTGCCAATCTATTATGAGTGGTAACAGGATCAAATGTGATGAACTTGAAACCGGCAGGAATTCTGTGAGTCCCTGAATCAGGCCTAGCAAAATGAGGTGCAGAAGGTCCAAGTTTTCAGTCCAGGATATTTTTAGATGATACTTTTAATGCAGTAAGATGGAATTACAGGGGAAGGAAAATTGCAGTTGCCATATTTTGAAATATTTTTTTAATGACCCTTTTGTTCTTGCTCTCCATAATGATCGCCATTGTATCCTGAATCGCGATCAGCTTTCCAAACAATCGTTCATAACTCAGATAGACTGTCTCATTTGGCAATGAATTGCTGTAAAGAAACAGATCGCCTTGTTCGTTTTTATTATTGCTTAATTTCCATACAGCAATTTCAATGTTCCTGGCGCTATTATATAACATCTGCCCTTCGACCTTATCCAGCATATAAAAATCTGTTTTATCACCATAGGATGCCATAAGCATGGAGGACAAGCCGACAATAAAAGAGAACACCCTGTCTCCCAGATAATGATTGTCAAACGTCATTTTTATCGCATCGATACCTTCCTTGTAACCCAGTTGCTTAAACGACCAGTCATGGTGCTTGTCGAAAACACGCGATAGATTTTTATCAATATCATTAAACGGAGATTTTTTTAATTCCTTCGGATTTCTTTTATAAAATTTTACCATGAGCTCACGCAATAATTGTCGAACTTCATGGACATGAATATCCAGTACATTATCTATATCACCCTTGGCTAATGACTGTACACTGAATTCCCTTTCAACTGGATCCTGATCAGGCTTTATTTCGCGACTACAGCCACCTGACACTAAAACAAATAAAAATACTCGCAAGAGCAAAACTATTTTACTCATCTTACAAGCGTGCCCGTTGATCAATAAAATCAAAGCCACATAATTGAATGTCTAGTGATTTACTCAGACCGATAAATTTAAATTTTTCACCCATTTCGCCTGGCATGGTCAACTTGCTCACTTGATGAGTCATCTGTGCTCTTTTTATCACGTCATCTGTTTCATAATCTGATACAAATTGCTCTAATCCACATGCGATTAAAAAATGTGCTTGTGTGGTAAACCCCGAGACACCCATGCCAATATCAACGGCTGCCTCGGCGACAGCCGTGAAATCTACCGATGCAGTAATATCCTGCAGACCCGGATATAAAAACGGATCGTCATGTACATGATGGCGATAATGACAGATTAATGTCCCTGCATTTCTCTGCGGATGAAAAAATTCCTGACGAGGATAACCATAATCAGAAATCAGTATAAGACCTTTTTTTAAAACATCATTTAACGAGTTTAACCATGGTTTGATATTAAAGTTGATTTCCGTGATATAGGGTGTTGGTATTTCTTCCCGCAATTCATCCAACATCGTTTGAATAGTAGTCCTCAGTGTCTGATTGATTCTCTTCCTCATCCATTGAAACCTGATTTGATCATTTAATTTTGATTGACAGGCGACAACGCACTCTTCAATTTCACCATCAAATACAATGCGCTTTACGGGCATCGCATCAATGACTTCATTTGCCAAGATGATACCGTCTATTTTTTTTTCAGGAAGACGATCAAGCCATACAATTCGTTCCTCGAGATGAGGAATTGCATTGTTAACGTTCAGTTGTTGTCTTTGACGCAAATCGGCGCTGGGTTCCAGCATATAATAAATCTCGGGTAGGGAATTATTTCGTTCAAGTTCCTGCAAGATGTCAATTGCCATAACTCCAGTACCAGGACCGAGCTCAAGAATACAGGCAGAAGGGGCTTCGACTGATGAAGTTTCCGATAAAACCTGTTGGCATTGCCTGGCTAGACAACGAGAAAATATGGAAGAGATTTCTGGTGCGGTCACAAAATCACCTGTTTCGCCAAACTTGCTTGAGCCAGCACTGTAATAACCCAGGCCCGGTTCATACAATGCCATTTGCATATATTGTTCAAAACTAATCGAACCACCATTCTTCATGATGGCCTTACATATTATTTGCTTTAAATCTGCACTTAGCTTGAGTGCAAATTCATCCGGGACAGGCAAAGACAGTTCAGAGGTATTCAGAGCAGCTATCATTTCAGCCGTGTTATTTAAATTCCGGAAACTCCGTTTCAACCAACCAACGTTTAATTTCTGCGTTGTACCACCATAGCTGATTCAAATTTGATTTCCTGATTGTTCCCTGTTCTTTATGAAAATAACTCATCTCAGCAACAACAACTGCTTCATTTATACCGTCTTTTTCTGAACTGGGGATGATGGTCTTTGAGATAATCTTAAAACTCGTGACACTGAAATTTTCAAGGTGTTCTAGATTCACGGCAGCAGCTGTTCCATCCTGTGCCACATGAAAACTTACCGCTTCTCGGAGACGCCCCCATCTTAATGCAGCAGCATATTGAGTAAGCGATCGTTCAAATTTTTCTGCCTGATTTTTGGCTTTCAGTGCCCCGCATCCTGACCCTGACATGACACACATCACCACAATGACCGACACCAAAATTCCTGGTTTCATATGTATCCTCCGAAAACATATAGTGCTTGCACTTAATGATTCTTCATTAAAGGGACTGATAGAAATTATTCGTTATAATTACATCAAAAACCATTTGGGCATAGTATTTATTGCCTGTTTAAGACACACGCGTCATCAGCTTTCCTGATTGCCTATTTCTTTCGGGCCTCTTTCGATCATCACACCGACATCCCTCACCCCTTTCAAAGCACCTTGTTTATTCACCCGCAGTTTTAACCGTGGCACAGCAAATTCATCTAGCAGAATATTCGCAACCTGCTCGGCCAAGGTCTCAACCAACTCAAATTCATTCTCACCAATAAAGGAAATTAACCTTTCGGCGACAGACTTGTAATTAAGTGTGTCCCCAACAGCACCACTTGCAGAAGCCTTACGAATATCCGTACCCATTTCAATATCCAGCACGACGGTTTGTTTGGTTTTACGTTCCCAGCCATAAATACCGATGATTGTTTCAATGCGAAGGTCGTTTATATAAATAATGTCCATGTCTTAATGTCTATTTCATCTTATGACGGGCGCTACTTAAACTGATATTCCCTTGACCTGTCAAGCAAGACAGATTTCAATGTCTGTATGTTAACGGATATTTCACTCATCCTCCTTGCTTACCTCCTTGGCTCAGTCTCATCCGCCGTGATCGTATGCAAGTTGTTACGGTTAGAAGATCCCCGCACCCAGGGCTCAAAAAATCCAGGTGCGACGAATGTATTACGCTTACATGGGAAAAAAGCTGCCATACCGACACTGGCTGGCGATGTGCTAAAAGGGATTGTTCCGGTTGTCATTGGTCATTCATTGAATTCATCGGACATGATTCTTGCCTGTATCGGGTTGGCCGCTTTTTCAGGCCACCTGTTCCCTGTATTTTTTCACTTTAAGGGTGGAAAGGGCGTCGCCACCTTCGTCGGTGTTTTGTTTGGTACGTACTGGGTGTTAGGACTGGCGTTTATGGGCACCTGGCTTCTGATGGCAGCTATCTTTCGTTATTCATCATTATCAGGCCTCACTGCTGCAGCGATGACACCAGTCTACACTGTCCTTCTTCTGGAATCGTCATGGAATACACCATTTGATTCTGAATGGCTCATCATCAGCACACTGTTGATGGCCATATTGCTATTCTGGCGTCACACCTCAAACATCAAAAATTTACTCAATGGCGTAGAAGACAAGATCGGCGCAGATAAAGTTTAGCTATTCGTGCCAAAATGATATCGGCGGCTAGTTTAATAATAATATTGTGTATTAATCAGGTTTCGCCCTCCACGGCGAGTACCTTCTTTTTGAAAAGGAGGTACGAAGAAAACCTTTCCCCCGATAACTTGGCCCCAAATAATAACTTGGTGCTTCCCTACATTCATACAATCGCTCACGCGTCGCCCATAGACTCATCCTTGATTCGATGGGCTAAAGCACACATCCATGTGCGCTTTCCGCTATCGATTATATTCATTCCAGCTAGTTATTAGGGGAGGCACTCACACAACGAAAGTGGCATATCTGAAAGTATCGATCTATCCTAAAATGCAATTGCTTCTCAGAACTAAAGGAATAGCAATGAAAACTCTTCACACCAAAAACTCATTTGTTTGGGATATAAGAAAAATAAATAACCCTTGCAACGACTGCTTTTCACCTAGCTGCATAACATCATGATAATTACCGAAGAACACGATAAATTATTAGCCGAGCTCAAGGAGAAAATTTATCCTTGGAGGAAGCTATTAATTGCCGTCGATGGGATTACTGGCGTAGGAAAGTCAGGATTATCTAGATACTTGGCTTGGAAGTTGGATATGCCATCCATTGAAACTGACATGTACAGGATAGCCAGCGATACACAACCATCCTACCGCCTTGATGAATTAAACGGAGTTATTCAAGCCCGTTATGAATTGGATCGCCCGGTTATTGTAGAGGGCATTTTTTTACTTGATACATTGAAGAAACTTAGTCTTGAGCACGACTATATTATCTATGTTAGAAACTCAAAAGCGGATTGTGGCTTTGCACTCAGAGAGTCCCTACCAAAATATCAAGAGGAATATAGTCCGGAAGACAAAGCAGATTACGTATTTTGTACTGACTTTAAGAACAACTAAGGATCAATTCCCCATATGTCATGCCGAGGAAAGAAGTAGTGATAGGGGGAGCTGCACAGGACGTGCAGATAAGCGGCTCCATGACAGGAAGTCATGTAGACGCGCACCTGTTGGCACTACTGGCTGACGAGGGAAGCCCCAAATCTTTTCTTGGGGCCTTGATATCAGGGGCAGTTTTCTTTGGGGAACTTTTCTTTCGTCTGTACAAAGAAAAGTACCTCGCTGATAAAAAGCGAAACCAAAACTTAAGAGAAACTCAGAATTCAAACATTCACCAATGGCCAAAACACACACCTAAACTTACAACTCACTCAACGGCCACCTCGGCCTCCCCCCAAACCCCAAAGCCTCCCCAGCCCCTGCCTGCAACCGTAATGCCCCAGCATAAGCGATCATGGCGCCATTATCTGTACAGAACTCAGGCCTGGGATAAAACACCTCTGCACCTTCTGCATGACATACTGCTTTCAGCTTTTCTCTTAGCTGAGTATTTGCACTCACGCCCCCTGCTGCGACCAACGTCTTAATCCCAGTTTGCTGGAGGGCCCGCTTGCATTTAATCCCCAGGGTATCAACTGCGGCCTCAACAAAGGCACAGGCAATGTCGGCTTTAGTTTGCATATCATTACCTTCTTTTTTAAAAGTATTCACGGCAAAGGTTTTCAATCCACTGAAACTAAAATCCAACCCTGGTCTGTCGGTCATGGGTCGTGGAAAGCGGAACCTGTCAGGGTTCCCCGATTCTGCCAGTGCCGACAATGGCGGCCCACCGGGAAAGCCCAGACCCAATAATTTAGCGGTTTTGTCAAACGCTTCACCAGCGGCATCATCCAGAGATTCACCCAATATTTCGTAGCTGCCAATGGCTTCAACCTTGACTAACATTGTGTGGCCACCGGAAACAAGTAAGGCAATAAAAGGGAATTCCGGGGGATTGTCTTCCAACATGGGCGCTAACAAATGACCTTCCATATGATGCACGGCCACCGCAGGGATATTCCAGCCATAGGCAAGGCTTCTGCCTGTTGAGACACCGACGAGTAAGGCACCAATCAATCCTGGACCTGCAGTGTAGGCAACACCATCCAGATCTCTGCCCGACACTTTCGCGTCAGAGAATACTTTCCTGACCAGTGGAATAATCCTGCGGACATGATCTCTGGAGGCAAGCTCAGGCACCACCCCACCATAGATTTCGTGGACTGAGATCTGACTGTACAGAGCATGGGCAAGTAAGCCCTGTTCTGTGTCATATAGTGCGACCCCAGTTTCATCGCAGGAGGTCTCCAATCCTAATATTTTCATTCAATCACACGCATTTTCTGTAGTTTTACCCCAAAATAAGCCCTAAAGGCTAATAATCATTGCATTTCTGCTGCCAGACACTAGAATTACCGACTTTTCTCGGTCGAGCTGGTCAAATTATTTAATCAGCGGAAACGATTTTCGAAAATCATTTTTTAAGGAACAGTAATTATATGCCATCGGTAAGAGTTAGAGACAACGAACCTTTTGAGATTGCGATGCGTCGCTTCAAACGTACTTGCGAAAAGGCCGGGATCCTGGCCGAAGTACACAAACGTGAATTTTATGAAAAACCAACGCAGGTCAGAAAACGCAAAGCTGCTGCAGCTGTTAAGCGCCATCAGAAAAAGGTCATGAAAGAATTAAACAGACGTATCCGCCTTTACTAAGCTCTGTTTTATCCCTGCCACAGTAAATCTGCCTGCCCGTGAGTCCAACCAAACAACGAATCATTGAAGATGTCAAAGCGGCCATGCGCAGCAAAGATAAGGACCGTCTTGGTGTATTGCGTTTAATTACAGCTGCCTTCAAGCAAAAAGAAGTCGACAAGAGAATTGAGCTGGATGACGCGATGGTACTTGCAATTATGGACAAGATGACAAAACAAATTCGAGATTCAATACAGCAGTTTGAACAAGCGGGCCGAGACGACCTCGTGAAAAAAGAAAAATTCGAACTTAGAATTATTCAGGAATACCTTCCAACACAACTTACCGAAGACGAAATCAAGAAATTAATTGCTGAATCAATTACTGAAAGCGGAGCAGAATCAATGAAAGATATGGGCAAGGTGATAGGCCTTCTGAAACCTCGTTTTCAAGGCCGTGCAGATATGGGACAGGTCAGCGCTCTAGTCAAACAACAGCTCGGCTAAGTTTCAAAAAATTATATCCTCGTCTCACACGCCACGAGGCAATTCAACAGAGTCATCGATGGCATGACTCCAGAAAATTCCAGAAAAACTTCAAGACAATCCTCTCTGGCCAAATATCCGGTTCAATTCACAGCGGGATTTATTGATATACTAATCCCAGATTATGGTCGGCCTGATCCCACAACATTTTATTGATGAATTATTAACACGTATCGATATCGTCGATATTGTTGACGGTTATGTCGCTCTAAAAAAAGCAGGCAGGGACTTCAAGGCATGCTGTCCATTTCATGATGAAAAAACCCCTTCATTTACCGTCAGCCAGAACAAGCAGTTCTACCACTGCTTTGGTTGTGGGGCGCATGGTACCGCTATCAGCTTTCTGATGGATTATAACGGCATGGATTTTATTGATGCCATAGAGGAACTTGCATCTCGTGCCGGACTAGATGTCCCTCGAGAAGGGGGTGATTTCAGTAAAAAAAGAGATAACGCTGGGCTTTACGAACTGATGGAGCTGGTTGTTCGTTACTTCTGTCGACAATTACATGAACATCCTGAGGCTCATCGCGCAGCAGACTATCTTAAGCAAAGGGGAGTCTCCGGCGAACTCGCCAGGGAATTTGAATTGGGATTTGCCCCTCCGGGTTGGGATAATCTGCTCAATGCACTAGGCAATTCTGATGCCGCTAAAAAACGATTATCGGAAATCGGCACGACACTTGAAAAAGATAAGGGCGGTTACTACGATCGTTTCCGTGACAGGATAATTTTCCCCATTCGCGATCAACGGGGCCGGGCGATAGGCTTTGGGGCTAGGGTTCTCGATGACAACCTGCCGAAATATCTCAACTCGCCAGAGACACCGATATTTCATAAGGGTCAAGAGCTCTATGGTCTATATCAGGCACGACATAAGCTCAAGGATATGGAGCGTATTTATATTGTTGAGGGTTATATGGACGTTCTTGCGCTAGCCCAACATGGCATAAGAAATGCCGTTGCTTCTCTGGGCACAGCAGTCACAGAGAGTCATCTGGAAAGGCTTTACCGGGTATGCCCACAGATCATTTTCTGTTTTGATGGTGATAGTGCCGGACAAAAAGCCGCATGGCGAGCAATGGAAATTGCCCTACCATTGCTTAAAGAAGGTCGTCAGGTCCATTTCATGTTTATGCCTGAGGGTGATGATCCGGATACTTACGTACATAAACATGGTCGGAAAAAGTTCGAAGATATAAATAGTTATGTACCCCTGTCGGATTATCTGATCGATAAATTTAAACAGGAAACCCATCTGGAAAACCGCGAAGGGATGGGACATCTGGTTGATAGCATCGTGCCCCTGGTCGGCAGGCTTCCTGCTGGCGCTTTACGTGA
>Ga0209997_10000262_pt1 | contig 16985 bp, 9 predicted proteins | sample CR04metaG_FD_182079 | JGI IMG/M metagenome (GOLD analysis project Ga0209997, IMG submission 182079) | Deep subsurface microbial communities from Mariana Trench to uncover new lineages of life (NeLLi) - CR04 metaG (SPAdes) (version 2) | ecosystem: Environmental > Aquatic > Marine > Ocean trench >...
CCGTAGGCGAGCAGATATAAAAGGACTAAGATTTCACGATTTACGACATACAGCGGCTACACGTATGATTGAGAGTGGAGTAAATATTGTTGCAGTGAGTAAAATACTAGGTCATGCGTCTATAAAAACAACAATGAGATATGTACATCCTGACGCTTCACTTACAGATGCAGTTGAAAGTTTATCTTATTATAGTGAGAAAAGCAGTGCTAAGGTAATTTAGTCTAAAATGCAGGGCTTATTCAATATTATTCTTATTTTTACTTATCATTTGGTGAACTATATGGTGAACAGCTATTTTTTGTTAATTCGGATGGGTTGTAACCTACTGAAATTATTGGCTCCGGAGGAGGGATTCGAACCCACGACCTAGTGATTAACAGTCACCCGCTCTGCCAGCTGAGCTACTCCGGAACCGAAAAAAATAAGCTCAGAACTTTAAGCAGTAAATTCTATACAGAAGAATATTATCAGTCAAGGATTCTGTACCATTATTTCATATTCTTGGATAATCATGGTGCTGTCTATCAACCCGAATTTAGCAGGTTGATTAGAATCCCCTGTAAACGTATACTAGTAAGTTGTCTAATAGACCTATTTTAACGTAGAAAATGCCGAAAAAAACAGACAAAACAGACAAGACTAAAGAAAAACGATATCAGGGCAACCTACTGCCGGCACATACTACTTCGCTTCAAAGGTATATGACCGAAATAAGTAATTATCCGGTCTTAAGCCGTGAGGAAGAGTATGAGCTTGCTATGAAGTATAAAAATGACGGGGACTTAGATGCCGCCAGGAAACTCGTTACATCAAACCTAAAATTCGTAGTAAAAGTAGCTAACGAGTACAAGAACTATGGACTTAATACAATGGATATAATCCAAGAGGGTAATGTAGGGCTTATGCATGCAGTCAAAGGATTTGACCCGACAAAGGGCTATCGTGTTATCTCCTATGCCGTATGGTGGATAAGGGCCTACATTCAAAATTACATAATCAAAAGCTGGAGCTTGGTTAAGGTTGGAACTACACAGGCTCAAAGAAAACTATTTTACAAATTGCGCTCTACCAAAAATCAAATGGAAATAGGCGAGGGAAATCTTAGCTCAGAGGATTACAAAGAGCTTGCTAATAAACTTAATGTTACTTATGAAGCCGTAATAGAGATGGACCAGAGAATGGGGAGCAAGGATTTATCTCTTGATGCTGAGATTAAAAGCGATACTAATTTATCTCATATGGATTTTCTTGCAGATGACGAAGAAAACCAAGAGGAATTAATAACCAAGGTGGAAGAGGAAAAGAGAGTTAAGAGCGGAATGGTAGATGCACTAAAAACCCTAAAGGATAGGGAAAGGTATATAGTCGAGAACAGGATACTAGCAGACAAACCACTTACACTTGAAGAACTCGGGACGAAATACAACATCTCCAGGGAAAGAGTAAGACAAATCGAGAACGCGGCACTTAAAAAAATGAAAAGTATTTTAAAAGAAAAAGGTATTAGTAAAAGTTCTTAAACCAGGTAATCCCTCCAATCTATTTTGCGTTTACAATATCATAGACTTTGCTAAGAGCTTCATCTAATTTTTCAGGATTATTCCCCCCAGCTTGTGCAAGATCGGGCTTACCCCCACCTTTGCCACCGATAATGGGTGCAAGCACTTTTACCATGTTTCCCGAATGATATTTCTTTGTTAAATCTTTTGTTACCCCAACGAGAATAAAGGCCCTGCCGTTATCTCTACTCCCGAGAACTGCTATGCCAGAATCAAGTTTACTTCTCACATCATCCCAGACTCTTCTTAACTGAGTTGCGTCAGCTCCTGATATTTCGGCAGATAGGACCTTGGTGCCGTTAACTTCTTTTATATTATCCATCAAATCACCAGCTCTTTCGCTAAGCGCCTTATTCTTATATGAATCAAGCTCAGCTTTAACAGACTCATTTTCCTCTACTAACCTTTTAAGTCTCGAGATAAAATCGGATTCAGAAACCCTCAAAATATTTGAAGCCTGAGCAAGCGTATCCTCCTTGCCTCTCATAAAATCCCATGCAGACTCTCCGGCAAGTGCCTCTATTCTCCTAACCCCTGCAGAAGATGCTCCTTCCGATACAATCTTAAAAAGTCCCGCCTCCCCCGAAGTATCAAGATGAGTGCCTCCGCAAAGCTCTACACTATAATCACCGATGCTAACTACCCGCACATAATCTCCATATTTTTCTTCGAAAAAAGCCATTGACCCTTTTTTAATAGCATCATCATAAGGGACATCGGTCTCAATAACAACTTCATCATCCCATCTAATCCTCTCGTTAATAATATCTTCTACCTTTCTTAAATCTTTATCGTCAATTGAAGAATGGTGTGTGAAATCGAATCTTAGCCTGCCAGGAGCTACAAGAGAGCCCGCTTGACCAACATGTGTTCCGAGCACTTCTCTGAGCACCGCATGGAGTATATGAGTAGTCGAATGATGAGTCTCTATGCCGTATCTAAATTTTTCATTAACCTTAAGTTTGACCTTGTCACCAACCCAAAGTGTCCCTTTTTTAATAACCGCGTGGTGTACTATGATTGTGGGGAGCGGTTTCTTTGTATCGAGTACCTCTGCAATACCCTTCTCCGCTTCTATTACGCCCCGGTCGCCGAGTTGACCTCCCGATTCCCCATAAAACGGGGTCTTATCACTAATGAGATCAACTTCATCCCCTTCTTTTACATTATCTACAAGCAATCCATCCTTAATTATTGCAGTGATTCTTCCGGTATCCACCGTCCGCCCGTACCCAGTAAAATTCACTGCCAGACCGCTTGATACAAACTCTTTATATAAGGGCTCCAATTCACCTTCAGTATCACCTTTCCAGGCTTTCCTAGACTTTGTTCTCTGCTGTTCCATTTCTTTTTCAAAACCTGCATGGTCCAGAGTGAGACCGGCCTCGCCTGCAATATCTTCTGTTAAATCGACTGGGAAGCCAAAGGTGTCATAGAGTTTAAAAACAACATCTCCTGGAAGTACTTTCTCACCATCGTGCTTATCTATCTCGGCTTTTAAAAGATCAAGCCCTCTATCGATAGTTTCAAAAAACCTCTCTTCTTCATTCTTAACAACTTCAGCCACAAAATCTATTCTTTCTTCAAGCTCTGGATATGCATCTTCCATTATTTCTTTAACTCTGTTTGTTATCTTATAAAGACAAGGCTCTTCAATTCCAAGCATCTTAGCGTGACGAACAGCTCGTCTTAGAATTCTTCTTAGAACATATCCCCTTCCCTCGTTTGAAGGAAATACTCCGTCAGAAATCAGGAACGTTACAGCGCGCGCATGATCGGCAACCACTCTCATGGAAACATCAGAGTTTGCATCTTCCCCGTAGACTTTTCCGGAAATCTCTTCTACATTCGAAATTACTCCGCGAAGAAGGTCTGTTTCATAATTACTTTTAACACCCTGAAGCACAGCTGTAATCCGCTCTAACCCCATACCGGTATCAATACTCGGGTTTGGAAGAGGCGTCATTTTACCACTTGAATCCCGGTCATACTGCATAAACACAAGATTCCAAAGCTCAAGATAACGGTCACATTCACAACCCACTGCACAGGTTTTCTTGCCGCAGCTAAACTCTTCGCCCTGATCTATAAGGATTTCCGAACACGGGCCACAAGGCCCTGTATCACCCATTGACCAAAAGTTATCTTTCTCTCCCAAACTAAGCACCCTGTTCTCAGGGAGACCTATCACTTTTTGCCATAGTTCTAAAGCTTCATCATCTTCTTCAAATACGGTAACCCATAGCTTCTCCACCGGAAGCTTATAAACTTCTGTCATCAGCTTCCAGCCAAATTCAATGGCTTCCCTTTTAAAATAGTCACCGAACGAAAAGTTGCCCAGCATCTCGAAAAAAGTATGGTGCCTTGCAGTGTGTCCTACATTTTCTAAGTCGTTGTGTTTGCCTCCCGCTCTAACACACTTCTGTGATGAGGTAGCCCTATTATATGAGCGCTTTTCCAGACCTAAAAATACATCTTTGAATTGTACCATTCCGGCATTTGTAAATAGTAGGGTGGGATCACTTTTAGGTATGAGTGATGAGCTCCTGACTACAGTATGGTTATTATCTTCAAAATATTTAAGAAACAATTCTCTAATTTCTGAGCCTGTCATTATTTATAGAATACTCCATAATATTGTCATAACTAAATCTCTGGTAGAGGGGGCTCTTTAACTATTTTTGAGGGATATTTTGCAGTCAACTGTCCGCATGCGCCTAGAATATCACTGCCCCGGCTTTTTCTTATCCTCACATTTATCTTGTATGAGATCAGTATTTCCTGGAATTTCAGTACTCTGTCCCAAGACGGAGATTGATAAGGAAGCGGATAGGCTTCATTAAAAGGGATAACATTTATCTTACATTTTATTCCCTCTAGAAGACTTCCTAAAGTATGGGCATCGCTGTCGGAATCATTTATATCTTTGAGGAGAACATATTCGAACATGAGAAATTTCCTATTGGGTACAGGGAAATTAATGCTTGCATCTAGAAGCTCCTTTATCGGATATCGTTTATTTATAGGCATTAATTCATCCCTTAACTCATCTCTTGGTGCATTGAGAGAAACTGCGAGATTAACAGATACTTGTTTGCCAAGCTCCTTAATTTGAGGGACTAGACCCGAAGTTGATACGGTAATTCTTTTAGGCGATAGCCCAAGGCAATTCGGGTCAATAAATGTATTAATGGCCTTAACCAAATTTTGCAAATTATCCAAAGGCTCCCCCATACCCATAAAAACGATATTAGTTATAGCATTATTTTGGTTTACAATCATGTACTGATCTAGTATTTCTGAGGGGGTCAGATTTCTAATCTTTCCCACAGTTCCTGTCATACAAAATGTACATCCAAGCGCACAACCTACTTGTGAGGAAATGCAAAGAGTCTTTCTTTTTTTATCTGGAATCAAAACGCTTTCAATCTGATTTCCGTCAAATAATTTGAATAAATACTTTTTTGTACCGTCTTTTGAGACTTGTTCTTCTACTAACTCAAGTGAGGGCTTCAATAAAAAGGAAAATTCAAGAAGGTCCCTAAAATCTTTTGAAAGATCAGTCATTTCGTCAAAAGAACCAGCACCCTTTTTATATAACCACTTTACGATTTGACGAGCTCTAAAAGGCTGCAAATTGTTTTGAAGTACAAACTTTTCAATTTCTCCGGGACTCAAATCCTTTATATTGATGTTTACGTTGTCTTGCATAAATTGATCCATATGGCTTTAATCCAAATAATGATACAAGGCGAAAAACCATTATACAATACCCCCTACCCTGACAATATCATCTATCTATATAGACGAAAAACACCTTTATATAAAATACGAATGAAGCTTTGATGAATATAATTTGATGGATTGTTTTAATACGTAAGGTCCGCACCAGTGAGATCAGCTCTAATCAGGCTTGCTTTGCTAAGATTAGTTCCCCTTAGACGCGACCCCTGAAGATTCATCACGTTTAGATTCAGATTACTCAGGTCTTCATTTTCAAGGTTAATTCCTCTGAGATCATAATTTTTAATCCTGTAATCAAAGTTAGTTACACCTAACTCTTTAAGTAATTTATTATCTTTCTCAGAAAATGGGATCCTATTTGCAAAGCCAGGCAGCTCCTCCCCACTTTGAGTCTCTCTTAATAACTTGGCCTTTATCTCCTCTTTCTCTTCCTCCTTATTGTCAGACCAACTTTTCTTTGGATCCTCAAGAGAATATGAGAGATTCAGAGAAAAAGCAGTTCCTATAAGAGTAAAAAGAATAAGATTAGAAAAGATTTTTAACATAGATTACAATTATGTCATATTTGATTTTTTTCAATATAAAATGACAGTTATACAATACAATGTAACGTAATTTACAGGTATATTAAATATTAGAGAGACGAAGCAAATATGCCCAACTTAAAAACCGCTTTAGATCACGGACTAACAGAAGAAGAATATACTAAGATTGTAAACACCCTAGGTAGAGAACCTAACATAACCGAACTTGGCATACTTGCAGCAATGTGGTCTGAGCATTGCTCTTATAAGAGTTCAAGAGTTCACCTAAAAAGACTCCCTACCAAAGGGGACGTTGTAATCCAAGGCCCCGGAGAAAATGCCGGAATAGTTGATATTGGAGAAGGACTTTGCGCAGTGTTTAAGATGGAAAGTCATAATCATCCTTCTTTTATTGAGCCTTATCAGGGTGCAGCTACAGGGGTGGGCGGAATATTAAGAGATATATTTACTATGGGCGCAAGACCCATTGCGCTTCTGGATTCCCTCAGGTTCGGAAACCCTTCCTTACTTAAAACTAAATTTCTTGTAGACGGAATCGTAGATGGGATTGCAGGTTATGGAAACTGTATTGGTATTCCTACTATAGGCGGCGAGGTTTATTTTGATGACTGCTATAACGGCAACCCACTTGTTAACGTTTTTGCATTAGGGATTACTAAGACTGATGAAATCTTCAGAGGCTACGCTAAGGGAGTCGGTAACCCTGTCATATACGTTGGATCAAAAACCGGAAGAGACGGCATACACGGGGCAGTAATGGCTTCTGAGACATTTACCAAAGAGGCTGAGGGAAAAAGACCCGCGGTTCAAGTGGGTGATCCTTTTACGGAAAAACTTCTTTTAGAAGCATGCCTTGAGCTTTTTAAGACAGGAACAGTAGTGGGTATACAGGATATGGGTGCAGCTGGGCTCACATCTTCTTCAACAGAAATGGCCGAGCGGGCCGGTACAGGACTTAGGATAGAAATTGACAAAGTACCTAGAAGGGAAAAATCCATGACTCCTTATGAGGTAATGTTGTCCGAGTCACAAGAACGAATGCTGATGGTGCTCGAAAAAGGAAAAGAACATATAGCAGAAAACATATTTAGGAAATGGGACCTTGACTTCAGTATAATCGGAGAGGTTACTGACAATAGTAAACTCATAATTTATGATAAGGGTGAACTATCCGCTGAAATCCCGATTAATCTTATATCAGAAGAAGCGCCCTCTTACAATAGACCGATACATAAGCCTGATTATATTGACGATATAAAAAATATAGATACGTCCTCAATCCCTTTACCTAAGGACCTTGGGGGAGTGCTTTTGACACTCCTATCCTCACCTACGCTAGCAAGTAAAAGGTGGATATTTGAGCAATACGACTACATGGTAAGGACAAATACCATAGCCCTACCCGGCTCTGACGCTTCAGTAGTTAGAATTAAGGGCACAAATAAAGCTGTTGCTATGACTGTAAACTGCAACTCAACATACTGTTATCTTGATCCCTACACAGGTGCTGGAATTGCGGTTGCAGAAAGCGCACGGAACCTGGCATGCTCAGGAGCCACTCCTCTTGCAATAACTGATTGTCTAAACTTTGGTAGCCCTGAAAAGCCGGAAGTAATGTGGCAGTTCGAGCAGGCAATTGACGGGATGAGTGAGGCCTGCTCTAAACTAAACACACCTGTAGTAAGCGGTAATGTAAGTTTCTATAATGAGACAGAGGGTACGGCAATATATCCAACCCCCACCGTGGGTATGGTAGGACTTATTGAAGATATGGATAAACACATGACCCAGTGGTTTAAGGATGAGGGCGATATAATCGTTCTACTTGGCGAGACCAAAGAGGAATTTGGCGGAAGTGAATATCTAAAACAAATCCACGGGAAAGTGTGCGGAACACCTCCAAGCCTTGACTTGGATAAAGAATTAAAGCTGATCAGGACTTTGCTTCAAGGGTCTCAAGAAGGTATAATAAAGTCAGCACACGATATATCTGAGGGAGGTCTTGCGCTAGCGATATCCGAATCCTGTTTTACACCTAGTGGCCTAAAAGGTGTTGAAATCAAAATACCTCAGTCGATACGGGATGATGCCCTCTTATTTTCAGAATCACAAGCAAGAGCAATAATATCACTTGACGGGCAAAATATTGCTAAGATAAAAGAATTAACGAAACGGTGCGGCGTACCAATGAAAATAATCGGCAGCGTAAACGGGACAAGACTTTTTATAGAGGACTTAATTGATATTCCTATATCCAAAGCCTATAGCAAATGGGCTTTAGGATTTGAGAATATACTAAAAAGCTATGCCTAAACTTAAAGAAGAGTGCGGTGTTTTTGGCATATACGATAACATCGAAGCCTCTAACCTAACTTATCTAGGACTTCATGCCCTTCAACACAGGGGACAGGAGAGCGCCGGAATTGTCACTTCAGACGGGACAAATCTCCACAAGCACCGTGATATGGGCCTTGTGTCCGACATTTTTTCAGAAGAAGTTTTAGCTGATCTTCCGGGGAAAAATGCAATCGGCCACGTACGTTATTCAACCACAGGCTCGAGCCAACTCAAGAATATGCAGCCTATTGTTATAAACTATTCCAGAGGTCCTCTAGCTATTGCACACAATGGAAATTTAACCAATGCAAAAACGCTGAGGGATGAACTAGAGGGAGATGGCGCAATATTCCAATCTACTACAGACACCGAGGTCATAGTACATCTGATCGCAAGATCCAAAGAGGAAAAACTAGTAAAAAGAATTATCGAAGCTCTTATTAGATGTAAGGGAGCGTATTCTCTGATGTTCCTAACTCCGGAATATATGATAGCAGTAAGAGACCCCTATGGTTTTAGACCGCTAGCAATGGGTAAATTGGGGAACTCTCCGGTATTTGCCTCTGAAAGCTGTGCATTTGATCTAATAGAAGCCGAATATATAAGGGAAGTTGAGCCTGGAGAGATAATTGTAGTGAGCCAGGACGGGATTGAATCCTTCAAACCCTTTAGCGAAGTTAAGCATGCATACTGTGTTTTTGAATATATATATTTTGCAAGACCCGACAGTTTCCTTACGGGAAGAAATGTTTATCAGGTTAGAAAGGAACTTGGTAAACAACTAGCCAGAGAACACCCCGCGGACGTCGACATTGTAGTAGCCGTACCGGATTCGGGCGTTCCATCTGCTATGGGCTTTGCTGAAGAGACAGGGCTTCCGCTTGAGTTAGGACTTTTAAGAAGCCACTATGTGGGAAGAACTTTCATCGAGCCCCAACAATCTATACGGAACTTTGGAGTCAAGTTAAAATTAAATGCGATAAGGGAAGTACTAAATGGTAAAAAAGTCGCAATTATTGACGACTCGATAGTAAGGGGAACAACGAGTAGAAAAATTGTGAAAATGATAAGATCAGCCGGGGCAAAAGAGATCCATGTGAGGATCAGCTCACCTCCTACTAAGTTCTCTTGTTACTACGGTATCGACACACCTGTAAAAGAAGAGCTTATAGCGAACGCTTTAGACACTGAAGAAATAAGGAAGTACATAACCTCTGATTCTCTTGGATACTTAAGTCTTGAGGGAGTAATGAGCGCTGTTGAAATTTCTAAAAAAATAAACGGGAAAGAGCACTTCTGTGATGCATGCTTTACCGGCAAATACCCGGTTGAATTAACCGACCAGAAAACAATATACGAACAGCTCGGGCTTTTTGATGGGTAAGGAAGAAACCTTCAAAGAATTACCATCTATAATCTGATGAATTGATACCACGACAACATGGATCATTCGCTTGCCATGGAATGTCACCTTGCACAACTTTTTCGTCCGATGTTATGGTAGTTACTCCATCTTTTCTTATCAAATCACCTACTATAATTGCCCACTCACCTGCGGGTTATTGTCGGGAAGTACTTCCAATACTTCTTTTTGGATTTTTTCACCGTTAAGTGCACAAATTTTAACTTCCGTCTCCTTGGTATTTCCAGTGAAAACAGAAACTAGTAATATGAAAATAACCGTTAGAGAAACTGCTATCTTGAATTTCATCTGTTATCTTCATCGAATTGAAATACTTATACCTAAGAAATCTATTGTATTTCATCTAACTTAGAAAGTACTTCTTCGAGCTTCTTTTTTTGAGTGGAAAATTCCTCGAATTTTTCCTTCTCCTTCTCTACTACATCTTCCGGAGCACGATCGAGGAATTTCGAATCAGAAAGTTTCTTTTCGGTTTGTTCTAGGTCCTTAGTAATCTTTCCAAGTTCTTTTTTGATTCTTTGAGATTCTTTCTTTATATCAATTAAACCTTCAATAGGCAAGAACACTTCAACCCCTGAAATTACTTGGGCTATAGCTTTTTCAGGCTTGTCACTTTCTACTAGCTCAATACCTGAAAGTGATGCCAGGTTTATTATGGAACCCTTATTAGATGTTATATAATTTTGAACAATATCATTATCTGGAAGTAAGATTACGCTTACCCTCTCTGAAGGATGGAGACCGACTATGGCCCTAAGACCCCTTATCGCAACTACTATATCCTTTATAAACTCAACCTCATCTTCTGCGTCTTTATAAACCTCACCCTCGTTAAACTCGGGAAAGGCGCTAACAACTATGCTATCCGCTATCTCATCATCTACTCCTTTTATATGAACACCAAAGCTCTTTAGTCTTTGATATAGCTCTTCACTAACGAAAGGAGCAATAGGATGAAGCAGTCCAAGTGCAGTTGTCAAAACCTTGACTAATACACTTCGGGTTCTCTGTTTATCCCCTTCGTTCTCGCCGTAAAGCACTGGTTTTACAAGCTCCAGGTACCAATCGCAGTACTCAGCCCAGAAGAATTGATAAATCGAACTGGCCGCTTTATCAAATTCGTAGCCTTCAATAGATTGCTCAACTTCCCTTATAGTACGGTTGAGTTTAGTAAGTATCCACTTATCAGAAGTAGAGAGTTCTTCACCGGACGGAATTAAATCCGCTTTATAACCCTCTAAATTCATTATTATGAATCTTGAAGCATTCCAAATTTTATTTATGAAGTTCCTGTAGCCCTGAATTACCGGCATTGAGAGTTTTATATCTCTTCCCTGAGTAGCAAGAGCAGTCAGACTAAACCTCATTGCGTCAGCTCCGTACTCATCAATTACCTCAAGGGGATCAATAACATTTCCCTTCGTCTTACTCATCTTCTGCCCCTTCTCGTCTCTGATAAGCCCGTGAATATAAACTTCCTTAAAGGGCACATCCCCCATGAACTTAATTCCCTGCATAATCATACGAGCAACCCAGAAAAAAATAATATCAAAACCAGTCACTAAAACGCTAGTCGGATAGTATTTCTCAAGATCAGGATTTACCTCGGGCCAGCCTAAAGTAGAGAATGGCCATAGCCCGGATGAAAACCAGGTGTCAAGAACATCCGGATCTCGTACAAGATCTACATCTTCGCCGTAATGCTCCTTAGATGCCTGAAGGGCTTCTTCCTCTGACAACTTAACAAATACATGACCGTCAGGCCCATACCAAGCGGGGATCTGATGACCCCACCAGAGCTGCCGCGATATACACCACGGCTCAATATTACGTAGCCATTCAAAATAAGTCCTTTCCCAGTATTTAGGTATAAATTTAACTCGCCCGTCTTCAACACAGGAGATCGCTTCTACAGCAAGCATCTTGGCGTCCACATACCACTGATCCGTAAGCCAAGGCTCAATTATAACACCCGACCTATCTCCGTAAGGAACGGTATGAACTGTATCCTCAATTTCCTCTAATAAACCTTGCCCCTCCATATCTTCTATAATTCGTTTTCTGGCTTCAAAACGATCAAGCCCCCTGTAAACTTCAGGCACGTTATCGTTTAAGTGCGCTGTAGAGTCAAAAATATTAATCATTTCAAGGTTTTGTCTCTGCCCGACCTCAAAATCATTGAAATCGTGTGCAGGTGTTATCTTCACAGCCCCCGTTCCCTTTTCAGGGTCACTGTACTCGTCTGCAACAATAGGGATTTTACGCCCAACAAGAGGGAGTATGGCGTTTTTACCGACAAGGTGTTTATATCGTTCATCCTGAGGATGAACAGCTACACCAGTATCTCCTAACATTGTTTCAGGCCTTGTAGTAGCTACTGTAATAAATTCGTTGCTATCTTCTATCGGGTATTTTAAATGCCAGAGATTTCCTTTAGCCTCTCGCTGTTCTACCTCCAAATCAGAAATTGCAGTGCAAAGTTTGGGGTCCCAGTTAACTAGCCTCTTATCTTTATAAATCAAATCCTGGTCGTATAGATCTACAAATACCTTTCTAACTGCATTTGAAAGGCCCTCATCCATTGTAAATCTTTCTTTGTCCCAATTGGGTAGTGCTCCTAGGCGTCGGAGCTGACGTGTAATCGTATCACCAGACTCTTCTTTCCACTGCCAAACACGCTCTAAAAAAACGCTTCTTCCTAAGTCAGTCCTTGATGTACCCTCTTTTTCCAGCTCCCGCTCGACCATCATCTGAGTAGCAATACCGGCATGATCAGTACCCGGAACCCAGAGCGCATCAAAACCCTTCATCCTCTTATAGCGAATAAGAATATCTTGAAGTATATTGTTGAGAGCATGACCGATATGAAGCGAGCCAGTTACATTTGGAGGAGGAATTACTATAGTAAAGGGTGGTTTGTCACTCGAAGATGATGATTTGTAGTATCCTTTCTCAACCCACTTCTTGTACCACTTCTCTTCAACCTTTGTTGGATCATAAACCTTGTCCATTTCGGTTTTAGGGTTTTCAGACATGTTAATTTATATAAGATTCGGAAAATAATTTAGATTCAGGGATTAGGGTCATTTGACCCCAATCCCATTTTTATTTTTTATTCTTCTTCAACAGCAGTAGCAGTTGGAACCGGTACTTCAAGTACAGGAACTTCAACATCAATGTTTCTATATATAGGAAGTCCAGTACCTGCGGGTATAAGCCTTCCCATAATAACGTTTTCTTTTAGACCTCTTAGGTAGTCATATTTCCCTTCACAGGCAGCCTCAGTAAGAACCCTAGTTGTTTCCTGGAATGATGCAGCTGAAAGCCAACTGTCAGTGCTTAATGAAGCTCTAGTTATACCAAGAAGAAGGGGCTCAGCAGAAGCTGGTCTCCCACCTTGTTCAACAACTCTTTCATTCTCTTCAAAGAAGATGATTTTCTCAACAGCTTCACCTACGAGAAGTATGGTATCGCCCGGGTCTTTAATTCTTACCCTTTTCAGCATCTGTCTTACAATGGCTTCAATATGTTTATCGTTTATTTTAACTCCCTGGAGTCTATAAACCTCCTGGATTTCATCAACCAGATAACGAGTTAGCGCACGTTCCCCTAGTATTCTTAGAATATCGTGCGGATTAACTGACCCGTCAACGAGCTGATTCCCAGAAGTTACCTGCTCTCCTTCTCTAACAAGAACGTGCTTACCCCTAGGAGCCAGATACTCTTTAGGCTCTCCGACCTCTGGGGTTACAATAACCCTTCTCTTTCCTTTAACATCCTTTCCATATGAGACAATTCCATCGATCTCCGTCAAAACAGCAAGATCCTTAGGAAGTCTTGCCTCAAATAGCTCAGCTACCCTTGGGAGTCCACCGGTTATGTCCTTGGTCTTTGCAGTTGCCCTAGCAATCTTAGCAAAGATATCACCTGCACTAACCTCGTCGCCCTCATTAACTTCTATGATAGCCCCTATAGGTAGTGAATATTGTATATTTTTCCCTTCATCGGTCTTAATTACAAGACCTGGATGAACATCTAAGTTTTTAGTTTCAATTACCACTTTCTTATAAATACCAGTAACTTCATCAACTTGTTCTTTTAATGTTATACCTTGTTCCAAATCGACAAATCCTACCGTTCCATTAAACTCAGAAATGAAAGGTGTCGTGTAAGGATCCCATTCCGCAATAAGGTGACCCTCTTTTACTTTTTCCCCTTCTATTACTTTAAGCTTCGCTCCAAGGGCTAAAGGATATCTTTCTCTTTCGTAACCCTTATCGTCCAATATTATCAGAGTACCGGTACGATTTACTACAACAAGGCTTCCGTCCTTACCTTCAACCGTTCTTATTCCGCTGAATTTGATAACGCCCTCGTGTGTATTCTCAAGCGTGCTTTCAGCAGCCCTCTGACTCGCAGCACCACCTATGTGGAAAGTTCTCATGGTAAGCTGAGTTCCAGGCTCCCCAATTGATTGGGCAGCAATAATACCAACGGCTTCACCTATGTTTACAAGCTTACCGGTAGCGAGGTTTCTTCCGTAACATAAAACACACACACCAACACGTGTTTCACATGTGAGCACGGATCTGATTCTGACCTCGGTAAGGCTCCCCGCTTCGTCAATTTTAGAGGCTGCTTGCTCATCTATTTCATGATTGGCTTTTACAATAACCCCCCCGCTTACGGGATCCACTATATCTTCAACCGTTACCCTGCCAAGTACCCTTTCCCCAACTCTCTCAATAATTTCCCCCCCTTCAACCAAATCACTAACCGTAATTCCCTCAGTAGTGCTACAATCATATTCTTTTATCATTACTTCCTGAGCTACGTCGATTAACCTTCTTGTCAAGTAACCGGCATTCGCTGTTTTAAGCGCGGTGTCAGCTAACCCCTTTCTAGCTCCGTGAGTAGAAATAAAATACTGAAGAACTGTAAGACCTTCACGGAAATTAGAAGTAATAGGAGTCTCAATAATTTCACCTGATGGTTTCGCCATCAGCCCTCTCATTCCCGCAAGCTGACGTACCTGAGTCTGACTACCTCTAGCCCCTGAGTCAATCATCATATAAATCGGATTAGAGCTTGGCCCTTTCCTGATGTTCCCCTCAAAGTCCTTAACCTCTTCAAAAGTAATGCCATCCATCATCTCCTGAGCCACGTCATCACTCGTACGTGCCCAGATATCAATTACCTTATTATATCTTTCTCCGTCGGTTATAAGCCCTTGGGAGTACTGATTCTGTACCTTTACAACTTCATCCCGGGCTTTTTGTAACATTTCTTCTTTCTTCTCAGGTATTACCATATCATCAATCGCTATGGAGATACCCGCTTTTGTGGAGTACTTAAATCCTAAAGTCCTCATACGGTCTGCCAGGATCACAGTACTTTTTCCTCCGCAGACCCTGAAACAACTATCCACAAGATCTTCAGACGCCCTTTTAGTCATTACCCTGTTAACCAATTCAAAAGGGATACCATCGGGCATTATGTCGTAAAGGAATACTCTTCCAACCGTGGTTTCATATATTTTGCCATTAATTCGTATCTTTATCTTTGCGTGGATTCCAACATCAGTAGAATCGTAGGCTACTTGCACTTCTTCTATGCAGGAAAAGATCTTTCCATCACCTTTGTCAAAAGCCTTATCCTTTGTCATGTAGTAAATGCCAAGAACTATGTCTTGTGTGGGCAGAATTATAGGTTTCCCATGAGCAGGAGATAATATATTGTTTGTAGACATTACAAGTGTTCGACATTCGGTCTGAGCCTCAATCGACAGTGGCACATGAACCGCCATCTGGTCTCCGTCAAAGTCCGCGTTAAATGCGGGGCAGACCAAAGGATGGATTTGAATGGCTTTATCTTCAATAAGTATTGGCTCAAAGGCTTGAATACTGAGCCTGTGAAGTGTGGGAGCACGATTTAAGAGGACGGGATGCTCTTTAACTACTTCATCCAAAGCGTCCCAGACAATCGGAGCCTCTTGTTCTACTAATTTTTTAGCAATTTTGATTGTCGCCGCAGCTCCCCATTTTTCAAGCTTCTGGTAGATAAAAGGTCTGAAAAGCTCAAGACCCATTTGTTTAGGTAATCCACACTGATGGAGCTTGAGATCAGGTCCTACGGTAATAACAGAACGGCCTGAGTAATCAACCCTCTTTCCTAATAAGTTCTGTCTGAACCTGCCCTGTTTCCCTTTAATAATATCACTTAGACTTTTCAGCGGACGGTGGTTATGACCAAGTACCGGCCTACCCCTACGCCCGTTCTCCAAAAGTGCATCAACAGACTCTTGAAGCATACGCTTTTCATTTCTGACAATAATATCAGGAGCGCCTAACTCTAGTAATTTACTTAGTCGATTATTTCTATTAATAACACGTCTGTATAAATCGTTAAGATCAGATGTTGCAAACCTTCCACCATCAAGTGGCACAAGGGGTCGCAGGTCCGGCGGAAGAACAGGAATTCTTGTAAGAATCATCCACTCCGGACGATTCTTGGATTTCCTAAATGCTTCACTAATTCTAAGCCTTTTTGATATTCGAGCTCTTTTTATTGGAGATGAGGTGTTCTTCATTTCAAGGCGCAGTTCTTCAGAAAGCTCAACAAGATCTATCTTCTTAAGCATCTCCCTTACGGACTCGGCACCCATACCAATTTTAAAGCTATGACCGTATTCTTCAACCGCTTTCCTGTATTTATCCTCACTAAGTATTTCCCCAAATTTTAGAGGAGTCCCGCCTGGATCAATAACTACATAAGATTCATAGTAAAGGGCCTTTTCCAAGTCTTTAAGGGTCATATCAAGCAGCATGCCGATCCTAGACGGAATGCTTCTCAAGAACCAAATGTGGGCAACAGGTGAGGCTAGCTCTATATGGGCCATTCTATTTCTTCTTACTTTGGAAGAAATAACCTCAACCCCGCACTTCTCACATGTGATTCCTCTGTGCTTTAGCCTCTTATACTTTCCGCAAGTACATTCGTAATCTTTTACAGGTCCGAAAATTTTCGCACAGAACAAACCGCTTCTTTCCGGCTTGAAAGTTCTGTAATTTATAGTCTCTGGTTTTTTTACTTCTCCGTTAGACCATTCTTTGATCTTTTCAGGAGAAGCTATCGATATCTTTACCGCAGAATACTCAGAAGGGTTTTTAGGCTTCTCAAAAAGGGTATCTACGTCCACGTTTTACCTCCCTTTATATTTTGAAATAATTAATCCTTTTCTAATTCATTTTTTTCAATCAACTCCACATTCAGCGACAATGCCTGGAGTTCTTTTTGTAGTACTTTAAAAGATTCCGGAAGACCCGGTTCAAAATTCATATCACCTTTTACAATAGAATCAAATATTCTGGTTCT
>Ga0209997_10000263_pt1 | contig 16984 bp, 15 predicted proteins | sample CR04metaG_FD_182079 | JGI IMG/M metagenome (GOLD analysis project Ga0209997, IMG submission 182079) | Deep subsurface microbial communities from Mariana Trench to uncover new lineages of life (NeLLi) - CR04 metaG (SPAdes) (version 2) | ecosystem: Environmental > Aquatic > Marine > Ocean trench...
TCAGGCATTTTCTTCACGCCGGGCGAGCGTTAGCGCGAGTCTAATGAAAGGCGCGTCACTATCGGCCGATATCATTCAACGCGCAGGCGCTAACTGATACCTTTCTTGATTCCCGCGCGGGTAGGTTATAGTGCCGAAAACGGCTGGGGAGAACTGCCATGGTGTGGCTTTGCGTTGGTGTACTGATTTGGATGGCCGTGCATTTCATCCCGAGTGCAGCCCGGGGGTTACGGACCTCGCTGGTCGAGCGCGTCGGTGAAAACCCCTACAAGGGTATCTTTGCTCTCACACTTGTTTTGTCCATCGCGCTAATGGTTATCGGCTGGCGCTCCACGACGCCGGAACTTATCTATGTGCCTCCAACTACCGGCGCCCCGCTCACATCGATGCTGATGCTGATTGCTGTATTATTATTCGGCGCGGCCCATCAGCCAACCCGAATCAAGAGATTCATCCGCCATCCTCAGTTGACCGGCATGGTTGTGTGGTCTCTGAGCCACCTGCTTTCGAACGGCGACTCCCGCTCTCTCGTATTGTTCGGTGGACTGGGTTTGTGGGCATTGATCGAAATGCCGTTGATCAGCCGACGGGAAGGCGTCTGGGTAAGGCCTTATGGTCCGGCGCTGTCGGTGGAAATCAGGGGAATTCTGATCAGCGTCGTGATCTTCTTCGTCCTGGTGTTCCTGCACCCTTATTTCACCGGCGTCTCGCCAATACCGCGTTAGTTAAACCACAGCTGCAAGAACTCTGGAAAACCTGTAACTCGTCATGAACTACGATATAACGCCGATTTATTACTGTATCTCGTCATATATTACGACTTGTTGAACAGAGCAGTGTTGTCGGGTAACTACTCCACAGTCACCGACTTTGCGAGATTCCTCGGCTGATCGATGTCCGTGCCTTTCAGTACGGCTACATGATAGGCGAGTAGCTGCAGCGGAATCGTATAGATGATTGGCGCCTGAAAGTCCTGAATCAGCACGGGCATTTTCATCGTGTGGATGCCGACCCGATCTCCGAACTGTACCCTCGGGTCGGCAAACACATACAGCTCTCCGCCGCGTGCCCGCACTTCCTGCAGGTTGCTTTTGAGTTTCTCCAGGAGTTCGTCATCCGGCGCCACCGCAACGACCGGCATGTCCTCGTCAACCAGCGCTAATGGTCCGTGCTTTAACTCCCCGGCTGCATACGCTTCGGCATGGATATACGAGATCTCTTTGAGCTTCAGGGCACCCTCCATCGCGACAGGATTCTGCACACCCCGGCCGACAAACAACACGTGATGCTTATCCGCGAAATGCTTGGCCAGGGACTCTATCGCACTATCCAAGGTCAGGACCTGTTCTATAAGCCCGGGAATTTCCGCGAGTTGAGTAACCAGCATACGTTCTTGCTCTTCCTCGAGACCGTTGCGCCTTGCGAGCGCGATGGTCAACAGGGAAAGGGCCGCGAGCTGAGTCGTAAACGCCTTCGTCGATGCCACACCAATCTCCGGCCCCGCATTCGTCATCATCACGAGTTCCGACTCACGGACCAGCGAAGTCTCGGGTACGTTGCATATCGCCAGCGTGGAGATGTAATCGATTTCCTTTGCCAGACGTAGTGCCGCCAGCGTATCGGCCGTTTCACCGGACTGACTGATCGTTATGAAGAGAGTGCCTTCCGGCACGACGGGCGAACGATAGCGATATTCGCTGGCTATCTCGACGTTGCAGGGCAGCTTGCACAGTTGCTCAATCCAGTAACGCGCTATCAATCCCGCATGGTAACTGGTGCCACAGGCGACAATATGCACGCCGCGCGTCTTGTCGAGCACCTTGTTGGCCTTCGCTCCGAAAGCCGTGTCCAGCACTTTGCCGTTCGCGATACGTTTATCAAGCGTGCGCGAGACTGCAGCAGCCTGCTCGTGAATTTCTTTTTGCATGTAGTGCCGGAACTTGCCGCGTTCGGCGGCATCGGCCGACAGCTCGCTTTCCTTAACGGGCCGTGCGACCTTCTTACCGTCGCTGTCATAAACCGTCACGTCTTCCCGGCGCACGACAGCCACGTCTCCCTCGTCGAGGAACATGAACTTCCGTGTCACCGGCAACAGGGCGGCAACATCAGATGCAACGAAGTTCTCACCTATCCCCAAGCCGATGACAACCGGACAACCCGCTCGCGCCAATACAATTGTATCCGGATCGTCCACGCTCAGGATTGCGAGTGCATAAGCGCCTTCAAGTTCGGCAACGGTTGCCCGAACCGCTGCCGGGAAATCCTTTGTCTCTTTCAGGTGAAGCAGAATACGGTGTGCGATAACTTCCGTATCGGTCTCGGATTCGAACTCGAAACCAGACTTTTTCAGATCCTCGCGCAATTCTTCATAGTTCTCGATGATGCCGTTGTGAACAACGGCAATCGTCTGCCCCGACATATGCGGGTGCGCATTGTTTTCACTCGGGGCGCCATGTGTCGCCCAGCGCGTATGCGAGATGCCGGTCGTGCCCTGGAGCGGTTCTTCATCGAGCGCCTGTTGCAATTCCCGCACTTTGCCGACACGGCGAACCCGGTTAATGACCTTGCCGTCCAGAATCGCAATACCCGCCGAGTCGTAACCGCGATACTCGAGCCGGCGCAGGCCCTCCATCAGTATCGGGACGACATTTCTCTCGGCAACAGCACCGACGATTCCACACATGGATGCGCTCTTCGTGAACTTGTTATTGACTCAGTCTGATTGTCGCAGCTTTCGCGGCCGGCCAGAGTGCATGAATTCGCAGAATTCGGCAAGCAGTATCCTGGCCGCTGCCCGGAAGGAAATAAATCATTGAAAAATATGAGCTTTTAACTTTTCTTTTTCGGGCGCTTCCAACCGGGCACGGTCACCTGTTTGGCGCGCTCGAGGGTCAATGCGTCGGCCGGTGCGAACTTTGAGATGGTCGAACCGGCGCCGATTGTGGCCCCTGCGCCGACATCCACCGGGGCCACCAACTCCACGCCGGAACCGATGAACGCATTGTCGCCGATCGTCGTGCGGTATTTGTTGGCACCATCGTAATTGCAGGTGATGGTTCCTGCCCCCACATTGACGTCCTTACCGATGTCCGTATCGCCGATGTAAGTCAGGTGATTGACTTTGCTGCCGCTCGCTATCGTGCTCTTTTTGATTTCAACGAAATTGCCGACCTTGACATTGTCAGCCAACTCGGCCCCCGGCCTGAGCCGGGAAAAAGGCCCAATCTCGCAGTCATCGCCGATTTTCGCACCTTCGATATGACAATTCGAGTGCACAATCGTGCCGCTACCGATTTGACTGTCGCGGATGAGATTGTTCGACTCAATCCTGACGTTGTCACCGAGCGATACTTCGCCTTCGAAAACCGCGTTCACATCAATATAGACATCCTTGCCGCAGTTCAAACTGCCACGAATGTCTACCCTTGCAGGATCTGCAAAACCCACACCCTGCGTCATCAGTTCGTCCACGAGTCTCGCCTGCAACGCACGCTCCGCTTCCGCCAGTTGCTTCTTGTCATTGATACCCATTACTTCCATCCAACTATCGGCTTTGACGCCGTGCACCATACAACTATCAGCTACGGCAAGGCTGATGATGTCTGTCAGATAATACTCTCCCTGACTGTTGCGGTTATCCAGCCCGTCGAGCCAGCCCTTGAGTCGCCCGGCAGGACAGACCATAACACCGGAATTGATTTCAGTGACCGCCCGTTCCTCAGCCGTTGCCTCCTTTTCCTCGACATTGCGGACCACGTTCCCGCCTTCACGAATGATGCGGCCGTAACCGAAAGGGTCTTGCATGTCGACGGTCAGTACAGCGATTTCGTCTGCACCGCAGCTATCTAGCAGACGGCTTAGTGTTACCGGCCGTAACAGCGGCACATCGCCGAAGAGGATCATCACGCGGTTTCCCTCAGGTGTCTCGGGCATCGCCTGTTGTACTGCGTGACCGGTGCCCAGTTGCTCTGCTTGCAGTGCCCAGCGCAGTTTTTGCCCCGCAAAAGCAGCCGGCACGGCCTTGCCTCCATGGCCATAGACGACACAGATATCATCGGCGCCGATTCGTACCGACGTATCAACAACGTGTTGCAGCAGAGGCTTTCCTGCCAGCGGCTGCATGACTTTCGGCAGCAGAGAATGCATGCGCTTTCCCTGGCCCGCAGCGAGAATTATGATGCTAACGGCCAAATGGCCCTCCCGTACTTTCTTGCATCAGGGAATGTGATTTGAAGCTTGCTTCATGGACTTTATCGTTGGCGCTCTGGGCCATAGCGGCCTGCAGTATACCGGCAAATGCCGAAATTGGATCCGGCGGCGTAAACGCCCCTGAGCAGCGGAACAAGCCATACCTGATATTGATATCCATTGACGGCTTTCGATGGGATTATCAGGACCTGTTCGAGACACCGGCGCTGGATCGCCTGGCTGCTCGTGGGGTACAGGCCGAATCGCTCCAGCCCGTATTCCCGACGCTGACGTTTCCCAATCATTACAGCATCGCCACAGGGCTTTACCCCGCTAAGCATGGCATCGTCGCCAATGATTTTCCCGATTCCGACAGCGATGACTGGTATATGCACAACCGCCCCGAAATCGTGCGGCAAGGCCGATGGTATGGCGGCGAACCGATATGGGTGGCCGCCGAAAGAAACGGCATGGTCAGCGCCGCCTTTTTCTGGATCGGCACAGAAGCTGACATCAAGGGAATCAAACCGACTTACTGGCACAAATTCGACTACAAGGTCTCGGCCAAGCGGCGCGTCAAGCAAGTCCTGAAGTGGCTGCAGATGCCTGTCGAAACGCGGCCGCATCTCATTACGCTTTATTTCGAGCACGTCGACAGGAGTACCCATGACAGTGGCATCGGATCCAAAAAAAGTGTCCGCGAAATTAAAAGAATAGACCGCTACCTGGGCAGCCTAATGGACGGCATCGATAAGTTGCCACATAGCAAAGACGTCTACATTATTCTGGTATCCGATCATGGACAGTCCGGATACGATACTGATACCAGGGTTCTCACTCTGAACGGATTCCTGGACCTCGAGGGCATTTCTGTTGTCGAGGGTGGCAGCTATGCATTCCTGTTCTTTGATAAGGAAGATCCGGATCGCGCAATTGCGATTCGGGATGAAATAAATCGAGGCTGGCGCCATGGTCGCGCCTGGCTACCTGGAGAATCACCCGAAGACTGGCATGTCTCAGCAGACTCCCATTTTCCTGATGTTATCGTGCAGCCTTACTTGCATTATGGCGTTGTCTCCTCTCGGGACAAACTGCACAAACTGAATCGCGGAGCCCATGGCTGGGATCCCGGTGATAAGGAAATGCACGGCATCTTTATTGCCGCAGGTGCGCGGCTGCCGCAAGGCAAGAGAATCGACACTATTAACAGCGTCGACATTTATCCACTGATAATGGAGATTCTGGAGATTCCGCTAACGACACCGATCGATGGAGATCCAGACAAGCTTACACGGTTTTTGACGGCCCGACATTGAAGGGTTTCGCTTGTCAGGTTGCGATCCGCCGGAGTTCAGATCAGATAATCGCCCGTCTTCGCTGATAACCAAGCAGAGAAGAGTGCCAACATACAAGGAGCCCGTCCTGACGGGCGACTTTCGGCCTAGCGCTTGCCTTTGAGTTTTTGCGCGGCGCGATAGCGGGCTTCGGCTTCTGCGAGTTCGGCCTGGGCACGGGCGAGGTCTGTTTCGTCCGAAATGCCTTTCAGCGCTTCTTCAGCTTCTTGTTTCGATGCAAGTGCCGCCGCCTCGTCGAGTTGCTCGCCTCGAAGCGCCGTGTCGGCGAGAACAGTTACCAGGTGTGGCTGAATCTCGAGCAGACCACCCGTGATATAGAAGAAGTGCTCTTTGCCTTCCGGGTCTTCGACACGAACCTCTCCCGGCTTCAGCGCCGTCAGTAACGGCGCATGGCGTGGCGCGATGCCGACCTCGCCCATACGGGCCGGCGCATACACCATTCTGGCGTCACCCGAGTAGATTTCGCCCTCGGCTGAAACGATGTCGACGCGTATTGTTGCCATTCGATTGTTCTCGTGTGCCTATTGCAAGGTCTTGGCTTGTTCGACGGCTTCCTCGATCGAACCAACCATGTAAAACGCCTGCTCGGGCAGGTGGTCGTAGTCGCCATTGACGATTCCATTGAAGCCGCGAATGGTCTCCTTGAGCGCAACATATTTACCATCGGTTCCGGTAAACGTCTCGGCGACGAAGAAAGGCTGCGACAAGAAACGCTGAACCTTACGGGCGCGGGTTACTGTCTGTTTGTCGTCTTCTGACAATTCATCCATACCGAGAATCGCAATGATGTCCTGCAATTCTTTATAGCGCTGCAGTACCAGCTGTACGCCACGGGTGCAGTCATAATGTTCCTGGCCGATGATGTTCGGATCCAGCAAGCGGCTGGTAGAGTCGAGTGGGTCAACCGCCGGGTAAATACCCAGTTCCGAAATCTGACGAGACAGAACGAGTGTTGCGTCAAGGTGAGCAAAGGTCGTCGCCGGCGACGGGTCGGTCAGGTCGTCGGCCGGGACATAGATCGCCTGGAAGGATGTGATCGATCCGGTCTTGGTCGACGTAATGCGTTCCTGCAGAACGCCCATTTCCTCAGCGAGTGTCGGCTGATAACCCACGGCTGACGGCATGCGGCCAAGCAGGGCAGAAACTTCGACGCCGGCCAGCGTGTAACGGTAGATGTTGTCGATGAACAACAGGACGTCGGTACCTTGGTCGCGGAAAGATTCCGCTATCGTCAGTCCTGTCAAAGCAACGCGGAGACGGTTTCCCGGCGGCTCGTTCATCTGGCCATAGACGAGCGAGACCTGGTTGATAACGCCTGACTCCTTCATCTCATGGTAGAAGTCGTTTCCTTCACGAGTACGTTCACCGACGCCGGCGAATACCGAGTAACCGGAATGCTCGTGCGCAATGTTGCGGATGAGCTCCATCAGCGTGACTGTCTTGCCGACACCTGCACCACCGAACAGGCCGATCTTGCCGCCTTTGGCGATCGGCATGATGAGGTCAATAACCTTGATACCGGTTTCCAGCAATTCGGTTGCCGGCGCCTGTTCTTCATAGCTTGGGGGTTTGCGGTGAATCGGCAATCGGGTTTCGGCACCGATATCTCCGGCATTGTCGATCGGCTTGCCGAGCACATCCATAATGCGGCCGAGCGTCTTCTCGCCAACCGGGACCGTGATCGGCCCGCCCGTGTTGCTGACGGACATGCCTCGCTTCAGGCCCTCGCTCGAGCCCATCGCGATCGTGCGTACCACACCATCGCCCAGCTGCTGTTGAACTTCGAGCGTCAGTCCGGCTTCTTCCAGGAAAAGCGCATCGTAAATCTTGGGAATGGCGTCCCTCGGGAATACGACATCCACGACAGCGCCAATAATCTGCACGGTTGTTCCTGTGCTCATAAATAAGGTCCTTAACCTGATACGGCGGCCGCGCCGCCGACTATTTCTGAAATTTCCTGTGTGATCGCCCCCTGCCGAGCCTTGTTATAGGCAAGTTGCAGTTTGTCTATGATTTCTCCTGCATTATCAGTGGCCGATTTCATTGCGATCATCTTTGCTGCCATTTCGCAGGCAAAATTCTCGACCGCAGCTCTGTACACCTGTGATTCGATGTAACGCATCAAAACGTCATCGAGTAAATCGACCGCATCCGGTTCGTAAATATAGTCCCAGTGTTTCTGCAAGGTTTCTTCGCCGAGATCGATCGCACTGACCGGCAGGATAGTCTTGACCTCGGGTTTCTGGCTCATCGTGCTGACAAATTCATTGTGCACGAGAAACAGCCGATCGATTTTCCCGTCGCTGTATTCGTCGAGCATGATCTTGATACTGCCGATCAGGTCGTTAACGCTCGGCCGATCACCGAGATGCGTCGCCGTACCAACGACGTTGCCGCCCAGGCGCCTGAAAAACTGAACCGCCTTCGCGCCGACCAGGGCGAGATCGACCTCGACGTTTTCGTCCTGCCACTTCGCAAGCCCGGCAATAACAACCTTGAACATGTTCACGTTCAGCCCGCCACAAAGGCCCCTGTCCGTGGAAATAACGATATACCCGACGCGCTTGACGTCGCGTTCGACAAGGAACGGGTGTTTGTAGTCCGGGTTTGCCTGGGCAAGGTGACCGACTACACGGCGAATACGCTCGGCATACGGGCGTGATGCCTCCATCTGATCCTGCGCTTTGCGGATCTTGGCGGCTGCCACCATTTCCATCGCTTTGGTGATCTTCCGCATGTTTTTCACGCTTTGGATCTTTGTGCGTATTTCTTTTTCGCCTGCCAAGTCGTTCTTCCTTACGTTGTTGTCGCGGCTAAAGCCGCTCCTACGACGCCTTGTCGTTTTTCCCTGCGTTGTTGTCGCGGCTAAAGCCGCTCCTACGACGCTTTGTCGTTGTACCTAATTAATAGGCGCCTTTCTCCGAGAATGCTTCCATCACGCCTTTGAGCTCACCCTCGATCTCGTCGTTGTAATCACCGGATTCATTGATCTTATCGAGGAGATCGCCGTGGTTTCCACGCGCATAGTCATGCAGGGCCGCCTCGAAGTCGCCAACCTTTGCAACATCGACATCGTCGATATAACCCTCGTTAACCGCGTAAAGCGAAAGCGCCATCTCCGCGACGGACAGCGGTGAATACTGTTTCTGCTTCATGAGTTCCGTGACGCGTTGTCCGCGCTGGAGTTGTCGGCGCGTTGCTTCATCAAGATCGGAAGCAAACTGGGCGAATGCCGCGAGCTCTCGATACTGTGCCAGCGCAAGGCGAACGCCGCCGCCGAGTTTCTTGATGATATTGGTCTGTGCCGCACCGCCGACACGAGATACCGAAAGACCGGCGTTTATCGCCGGACGGATACCAGCGTTAAAGAGATCGGTCTCGAGAAAAATCTGGCCATCGGTGATCGAGATCACATTGGTCGGTACGAATGCCGATACGTCACCGGCCTGGGTCTCGATGATCGGCAAGGCGGTCAACGAGCCTGTTCTGCCTTTGATCTTGCCGCCTGAAACCTCCTCGACGTACTCGGCGCTTACTCGCGACGCGCGCTCGAGGAGGCGTGAGTGCAAATAGAAAACATCGCCAGGATATGCTTCACGGCCCGGCGGACGACGGAGCAGGAGCGACACCTGACGATATGCCCAGGCCTGCTTCGTGAGGTCATCGAAAATGATCAGCGCATCCTCGCCTTTTTCCAGGAAATACTCGCCCATCGAGGTACCCGAGTAGGGGGCGATGTATTGCATGGCAGGGGAGTCCGCTGCCGCCGCAGCGACGACGATAGTGTGCTCCATTGCACCTTCTTCTTCGAGCTTTCGTACGACGCTGGCAATCGAAGAGGTTTTCTGGCCGATCGCGACATAGATACATTTGATGCCTGTGCCACGCTGGTTGATGATCGTATCGATAGCAAGCGCGGTCTTGCCGGTCTGCCTGTCGCCGATGATCAGTTCACGCTGGCCACGACCAATCGGCACCATGGCGTCAATCGCCTTCAGCCCGGTTTGTACCGGCTGGCTGACCGACTGACGGGCAATAACGCCCGGCGCGACTTTTTCGATCGGCGAAAACTGAGAGGCCTTAACCGGTCCCTTGCCATCGATCGGGTTGCCGAGCGAATCGACGACCCGGCCTAGAAGCGCTTCACCGACCGGGACTTCGAGAATGCGCCCCGTTGTCTTAACCGTGTCACCCTCGGAGATGTGCTTGTAATCGCCAAGCACTACCGCGCCGACCGAGTCCTGCTCGAGATTCAACGCCAAGCCGTACGTGTTCTGCGGAAACTCGAGCATTTCACCGTACCGCGCGTCGGCCAGTCCGTGAATGCGCACGATACCGTCGGTAACGCCGATGATAGTGCCCACATCGCGTGCTTCAGCCGATGCTTCGAAATTCTCGATTCGCTCTTTAATCAGTTGGCTGATTTCAGAAGCCTTGAGTGCCATTTTGCTTTCCTCTTTAAGTGATCAGCGCGTTCGCCAGACCCTCGAGTCTCGAACGCAGTGATCCGTCAATGACTACGTCGCCGGCGCGAATGACAGCACCGCCGATCAGATTTTCGTTTATCTCTGTTTTCAGATTGACTTCCCGGCCGAGCCGGTCCGTGAGTGCTTTCGCAATGGTTTTCTGTTGTGCCGCGCTCAATGGTGCAGCGGATGTCACGATGACATCTATCGTGTTTTCGACCTCGGCCTTCAAGGCATCAAAGTGATCGGCAATTTCCGGCAATACGGAAACACGCCTGTATTCGAGCAACAGTTTCAGGAAGTTCGTCCCCTGCTTGTTGCCGCCGGCCAGAATCGATGATTTGCCGCCCGCCGAGGCGAACAGGTCCGTAAGGAAGGAAAGTCGTTCATCGTCAGTCAATGCGGGGTTGCCCAGAAACTTTGTTACCTGACCGTCGCCAAGCAAGTCCCTGGCCACACCCAGTGCTTCCGACCATTTGGCGAGGCCATTCGACTCGTTCGCGAACTCGAAAGTCGCCTGTGCGTAAGGCCTGGCTATGGTGTGATTATCAGCCATCGTTTTATTTGCCTGAACCTACAGTTCCGCCGCCAGCTTGCTCAGAATGTCTGCGTGAGCTTTGCTATCGATTTCCCGCTGCAATATTTTCTCCGCACTCGCGACAGCAATAGCCGAGACCTGGCCACGCAGTTCTTCGCGTGCGCGATTGGTTTCCTGCTCAAGCTCCGCCAGCGCTGCCGCTATCTGCCGCTCACGCTCCTTCACGCCATCAGCTTTGCCTTCCGCAACGATTTCATTCGCCCGGGTGTGCGCCTGATCGAGAATGGTCGTCGCCTGCTTGCGCGCCTCGTCGACGATGTCGTCGGATTCCACCTTGGCCTTGTCAAGGCTCTGCTGTCCACGTTCCGCGGCTGCAAGACCATCGGCGATCTGCGTCTGACGTTCTTCGATCGCATTCATGATCGGCGGCCAGATGAATTTCATACAGAACCAGACGAACACGAACATCGCGACCGTCTGACCGATGAGAGTCATATTGATATCCAAGATACTCTCCCTGGGTGCCTGTCGCGGCTAAAGCCGCTCCTACGATACTTTTTCGTTTTTGCTTGCATGGCTGTCGCGGCTAAAGCCGCTCCTACGATACTTTTTCGTTTTTGCTTGCATGGCTGTCGCGGCTAAAGCCGCTCCTACGATACATTGTCGTTTTTGCATGCATAGCTGTCGCGGCTAAAGCCGCTCCTACGATACATTGTCGTTTTTGCATGCATAGCTGTCGCGGCTAAAGCCGCTCCTACGATACTTTTTCGTTTTTGCTTGCATGGCTGTCGCGGCTAAGGCCGCTCCTGCGATGCCTGGTTATCCGCTTACTGGTGCCAGCGCATCCTGCAGCTGACCGATGAACGGGTTGGCAAACGCGAAGTAAAGCGCGATACCTACGCCGATCATGGCGACGGCATCGAGCAGCGCGACGACCAGAAACATTTTGGTCTGCAACATCGGCGCCAGCTCGGGCTGTCTGGCCGCACCTTCGAGGAAGCGGCCGCCCAAAAGCCCCATGCCGATTCCGACGCCCAGTGCACCCAGGCCAATCAGAATCGAGACGGCGATCGCAGTGTAACCAATTACAGTTTCCATCAGTGTCTCCTCTTTGAGATCAGGTCGAAGTGGTCGAAAAATAATTCACAAATCTAATGCTCTTCAATTGCCAGGCTCAAATAAACTATGGTCAGCATCATGAATATAAAGGCCTGCAGCGTAATAATCAGCAAATGAAAAACCGCCCATGCAAAATGCAGCGGCAGCTGCCAGATCCCCAGTAACGCGATCAGGATAAAAATCAATTCCCCTGCGAACAGATTGCCGAACAGCCGCAAAGACAGGGATAAGGGCTTCGCCAGTAACGAAACCGACTCAAGAATGAAATTAAAGGCAATAATCAATGGCGCGGCGATCAGCCCGAGGCCCTTGGTCGGTGGCGCAATCGGGTGCAGGGTCAGCTCACCGATGAATCCACCAATACCCTTGCTCCTTATCGTATAAAAGATGATTAAGAAGAACACGCCAATGGACATGCCGAAAGTAATATTGACGTCGGTGGTTGGCACAACCTTGAGATAAGGCACGCCGATTGCCCCTGCTATCATCGGCAGCCAGTCGACCGGGATCAGGTCCATGAAGTTCATCATGAACACCCAGACGAATATCGTCAGGGCCAGCGGCGCGATCAACCGGCTTTTGCCATGGAAGGTATCTTTAACGCTGGAATCCACAAAATCGATGATAATTTCGATGAATGCCTGCAGCTTGCCGGGCTTGTTGCTCGACGCCTTCTTGGCGGCGCCGCGAAATAGCCAAATAAAGATCAGGCCCAGGAGGACGGAGAAGAACATCGAGTCGACGTTGATGGCCAGCGGATTGCCGGCACAATGGTTCCACACCCATTCGCCATGCGCCCTGCAAACCTGAAGGTTATGCAAATGGTGTTGAATGTATTCGCCTGAGGTCTGTGCTCCGCCTTCAGTCGCCATTTTCTGTTCTCTTTTCCACCTGTACTTCTTTGTCCCGCATCAGAAAGCCAGCGAAGGTCACCAGCTGCGCGCCTATGAAGCCCGCAAACAACGGCCAGACCGCAAGTGCTTGTACCAGCGTAAAGACGACACTGAACATGATTACGGTCAGCGCCAGCTTTCCGAGTTCCCCAATGTATGCCGCTCTAACGAGGGCTCCGGCCCCGGGCTCCCGGCGCGGCACTACCAGTCGCAGCGCCAGAAAGGCATTCGGGATAACGCAGGTCAGCCCGCCCAGCAACGCCGAGTAGCCGGCTACGCGTCCGCTCACGCCCCAAAACAGCACCGCAAAAACCACGCTCAGGCCCAGTTGTGCCAGCAGGACTCTCGAGATAAGACTCAACATGCCTCCGGCACTAAAAACGCCACGTCCATCGGCTAACCGGCGGTTGGTGGCGTCATGAAACGATATTTCCAGGCGGGCCTGTTCTTGGCCCGCGCATTATAGTGTTGCAAATGGTGCAAGGCAATAAATCCGGGCACATCAAATACCTGTCTTCGCCAGGCTTTCATGGGGCTTGCTGAGGCCCTTTCAACGCCTGCGGGGCCTGCCTACCGGCATTTCCGTATTGCGACATACCGCACATTCTGCAGGCGCCGCGGCACGTATAACTGGACGTGCTTGCCGGGACAGTGTGCCGGGAGCGGTGAAAACGGACGGGCGAGTCTGCCAGGATTGCCCGGCTCTGGAGGCGTCATGCTAATGGTAACCAGCGAGTCCGTAGGCAGGACTCGGATACTCTTCGAGGTTGCGCGGGAGCTCAGCCTGTCCCCCAGTTATTTCGCCAGCGTCGAGACGCTGGACAAGCTGATGACCGGCCACTCGCGGCGCATCGTCGTCCTCACAGAAGAGGACATCAATGAGGGAACCCTTGTCAGCCTCGAGAAAGCCGACGGCCGCGCCCAGTTCGGCCTGATTATCTGCGCCGATCGGGCCGGCTTGAGGACCAGCAAGCGTGCCGAGCTCCTGCACCGGGTAGGAGGGCTTATGAACGTCGAATGGATCTCAAGAGAATACGACGTCGATTCACTTTGCGCGGCAGCCCGGGAATGCCGCCGCCGGATGCTTCGAATTTCGAAGCACGAACTCGAAGTTGCAATTGTCGGGCAACAGTTTCTCATTCAATACCAGCCGAAAGTTCAACGTAGCAACGGTTCGGAGTGGATTACGAAGGAAGCAGAGGCACTTTTGCGCTGGCACCATCCGGATCACGGTCTGCTCGGCCCCCTGGAGTTTCTGCCTGAGGTTGAGGCGTTCGGCCTGATTGGCCCGGTCAGTGAATTCGTGCTTAACGAGGCCGCCGCCCAGCTCGTCAGGTGGCGGGAGCGGGGTCTCAACCTGAATTCCTGCATAAACCTGGCCTCCAGCCTGCTCATAGACCCGAAGATTCCGGACGACTATGTGGCGATTGTCAAAAAGCATGGCCTGGAATGCAGCAGTTTTACATTCGAGGTAATCGAGAAGGATGTTGCCAATTCCGGCGCCCCGTACCTGCGTGTGTTGAGCGCCCTGCGCGAAAAGGGTTTCCGGATTTCCCTCGATGACTTTGGCGCCGTGGTGTCTTCACTCGGCACTTTCGAGCAGTTGCCGTTCGACGAAATCAAGATTCACGCCTCACTGCTTACGAGAGCACGACGTAATCCGGTCACAATGCAGGTTCTTGCTGCTGTTACCGGCCTCGCCCACAGGCTGGGCATTTCCGTTTGTGCCGAGGGCGTCGAAGACCAGGAGACTTTCGAGTTCCTCAAGACCATCAAGTGCGACAAGATGCAGGGCTTCCTGATCTCGGAGGCCGTGCTGCCCGACATCATCCGCCGCGTCTACAGCGCCAAGTCCAACGACGTCGAAGACGTCGCCTAAGCATCAGCAAGGGGTCGAGCCGCTAAGCATCTTTGGCGGTTCGACCCCATGTATTAAGCCGATTCCGGTCTGATATTCGCGTTCAGGCGGAACAGGTTGTGTGGATCAAACTCTGTTTTGATTTTGACCAGCCGTTCGTAATTGCTGCCGTAATTTCCCCAGGTTTTTTTCTCGGTGTCATCGTTCAGGTTGGTGTAGAAACCCGCCATATGCGGCTCCATCGCCGCGTAGTATTTTCTCACCGCTGCAATTCTCTGATCGGATTCCGCCTCGTCGGTCCAGAACCCCTGGATGCCGAAATTGCTGTGCACCTTGCGGTGCGCAAACGCCGTCGCATCCGGCGCAACGCGGGCGGTTTGGCCTCCCAGGTGTTGAAACCACATCATCGAAACATTTTCGCCATCGAAGTTTTCGACAATGGCCTCGACGGCGGCTGGCGTCAGCTCCGGTAAGTAGCCGGACTTGAGATAATTCTGCAGTCCGTGCCCCATAACGCCGTCGTATTTTATCTGCAATTCTTGATAGGAAAGCGGACCGATGTCATCGAACACTGGTTTACCGAATGCGCGCAGCGGCGCAAAGACCTGCTCCGCCTTCTTGTGATCTCCCGCGTAGCACACCTCGACGACCAAAATCTTGTCGCCTTCCGGTGATACAGTTCCAATGGGTTCCACATTCGCTTCGTCAGGCAGCGATTCTGAATACTCCGCATAGAACAGCAGCACATCTTTCGCCTGCTCGAAGGGATAGACGACGCTGCCACCAAAGATCATCGGTTCGAACGGATGCAGCTGGTATGTGAATGAGGTAGCCACGCCAAAATTTCCGCCGCCACCGCGAATAGCCCAGTACAAGTCCGAATTCTCATCGGCGCTAACATGCCGCAGCTGTCCATCCGCCGTGACGAGATCTGCAGCCAAAACGTTATCGATCGCGAGGCCGAACTTCCGATCGGTTCGCCCAAAGCCTCCGCCAAGCGTGAAGCCACCCACGCCCGTATGGGAAACGATGCCGGTCGTCGTTGCGAGATTATGCGCGAAGGTTGCGGTATCCAGCTGCCCGAGAAGAGCACCGCCACCGACAACGGCCGTTTTTTCCTCGGCATTGACCTCGACCGAGTGCATCAGTGACAGATCGATCATCAGGCCACCTTCGCACACCGATTTACCCGGGAAGCTGTGGCCGCCACCCTTGACCGCAACGAGCAAGCCTCTTTCGCTGGCAAATGTCACCGCGTTTTGGACGTCGGCTGCGTCCGCACAGACGGCAATCAGCGCGGGGCGCTTGTCGATCATGCCGTTCCAAATTGTCCGTGCTGCATCGTAGCCATCATCTCCGTATAACAGCAGTCGTCCGTTAAGGCTTTCGCCCAGCTCCTTTACTGCAGCGGCCTCCAGCGTCAGTTCCTCGCCACTCAGACTGATTGCCGGTACTCCGCCGGCAAGCTTTGTGCTGCATGCCGGGAATGTCGCGGCTGCGGCTGCGGCTACTGTAGCTTTACAGAAAGTTCGTCTTTTCATGATATGCCCCCATGTTGCTATTGTCGTTTGCCGTCCTTAATGACGGCCCGGACGTTCTCCAGCACGCTGATGTCCTCCAGCGGGCTGCTATCCACCGCAATCATGTCGGCGAGTTTGCCTGGCTCGATCGTGCCAAGGCTGTCCGACATTTCGATCAGCTCTGCCGCCACAACGGTGGCGGAGCGAATGGCCTCCATTTCACTCATGCCACCATCGACCATCAAAGCGAATTCTTCCGCATTAGCACCGTGCCTGGTCACACCAGAATCGGTGCCAAATGCAATCTTGACCCCACCTTTATAGGCCTTACCGAAACTGGCTTTAGACGCAGCAGCGGCAGCCCGCGCCTTCGCTTTTATCGCGTCAGTAAAGAAAGGATTGCCCTCCATCGTCGCGGGGACCTTATGCCCGGGCAGCAGCGTCGGCACGAGGTAAGCGCCGGTTCGTTTGAAGAGCTTTATCGATTCATCATCGAGAAAGGTGCCGTGGTCAACGCTATCTACGCCGGCTTTGAGTGCGGCGTTGATGCCATTGGTGCCATGTGCATGTGCTGCCACTTTGACACCGAGACTGTGTGCCGTCTTCATGATTTCCCGAAGCTCATCGTCCGTCATCTGCTGGTCCGTGCCGGTTGCGGTATCTGACAGTACGCCGCCGGTTGCCGTAATTTTGATCCAATCGGCGCCGTACTTGATCGCATAACGCGTTGCGTGACGGCAATCATAGGGGCCGTCACAGATCGTGTCCGGTGTCCACAAGGTCAGCAATTCGGCTTTAAAACCGTCCACGTCACCGTGCCCGCCTGTCGCAGCAATCGAACTGCCAGCCGCGAGAATTCTCGGCCCGGGAACGACACCCTGGTCGATCGCGTCCCGAAGGGCGTAAATTGCTTCGGGTTTTCCGCCAAGATCCCGCACTGTCGTGAATCCTGCATGCAAGGTACGCTTTGCATGCAATGCGCCTTTCAGCGCCTGCATTGACGTCGTGACTTGCAAGGCATCCGTACGGGTGTTCGGGCCCAGCTCA